>ERZ780025.625-NODE-625-length-13078-cov-4.537587_pt1 | contig 13078 bp, 9 predicted proteins | sample MGYA00511862_ERZ780025 | MGnify/ENA primary metagenome ERZ780025 (study PRJEB29588, sample SAMEA2156186) | human gut metagenome | biome: human gut; feature: human-associated habitat; material: faeces | place: Denmark | collected 2008/2010 ...
CGCTCATCGTCAATAACATCGAGATGCTGCTCAACTACTGCACGCGCTTCTACGATAGGCAGTTCATCACGCGCAGCCAGGTTGCCAACAAGGACATCCTCGCCCGTTTCGAGCAGATTCTGAACGACTACTTCGCTTCGGAACAGCCGCTCGATGCGGGGCTTCCCACCGTGCAGTACTGCGCCGAGCGGCTGCACCTCTCGCCCAACTACGTCGGCGATCTGGTCAAGCGCGAAACGGGCCGCACGGCGCAGGAACACATCCAGCTGCGCCTGATCGACGCAGCCAAGGAGCGGATCGCCGATCCCGGGCGCCCGATCAGCGACGTAGCCTACTGCCTCGGGTTCAAGTACCCGCAGCACTTCACGCGCCTGTTCAAGAAGATCACGGGGCTCACGCCCAACGAATACCGCAAGACGGTCTGACCGCACGGGCCCGGCAGAGACGAAGCAGTCCCGGCCGCCTTAATCGGTGGCCGGGACTGCTTTCATGCGCATGAACGCCGGCGCGGACGGCATCCGGCGCCCGCAACCGCCGGTCCGGCGGATGCCCCGATCAGAGAATCCCCAGCTCGCGCGCCACGCGGCACGCCTCGACCGAATTGCCGACGCGCAGCTTGCGCAGGATGTCCTGCCGGTGGCGGCTGACCGTATGGATGCTGATGGAGAGCGCCTGTGCGATGTGCTTGCTCATCATGCCGCGGGCCATGAGTTCGATCACCTGCCGTTCGCGCGTCGAGAGAATCCGCACGTCCCGCCGCTCGCCGAGCTCCTGCACCTCGCCCGTCGCCGTATGCACGGCCACGCCGCGCCCGGGAAAGTCCGACAGCGCCGGCGTATAGAGACACAGGGCCAGCCGCACGACATTCTCCGACGACGGCGCGATGTAGAAAAGCCGGTGCAGCACGGGCACATACCGGCCCGTGCGGTCCTTCATCCGCAGCCGGTTCGCGAAATAGTACTCCCCGCGCAGGCGCCGGGGGCGGCTCCGGATGAAGTGGAAAAAGCAGAGCTCCAGCAGGTATTTCTCGTGCAGGTCGTCGGGATGAATCCGATCCAGAATCTCGCGCTCCCAGATCGAATCGAGCAACTCCCCGTCGGACCCTTCGCGCACACCCTTGAGCCCGAGCATCCGGGCACAGGCTCCGTAATAGACCAGGCTGGTATTCGCGCGCAGGTCGCTCAACACCGCAACGGCCCCCTCGAGGCGGGCGTAATGGCGGGCGAGGTCCCGATACGGCGTCAGATCGTCCGTGCGGAGCCGCTCGTCGTGCGGTGCAAACGGCTGTTCGAGAAGCTCCCCGTTCAGGCGGTTCAGGATGTCCTTCATGCGGAAAATTGGTTATTTATGACTATTGTGTGCTACACGTCAACACCTTACCTTTGCAAAGGTAAAACAAAAAACAGGTTATCGCAAGCGGCGGAGCGTCCGCGGCCGCAAATTCCGGCCCGCTCCGACAGCGGGCGACAACCCGTAAACAAACGCCGCAACGAAAAAGTACGAACCAATAAAACAAAAGACTGAAGATGAAAAGACTGTTGTTTCCGATGTTGACGATGCTCTTTGCCGCAACATCCTCGCAGGCCCAGACGCTGGAAAAGATGCAGTGGTACAACGAACCCGAAAAGTGGGAGATCCGCGACGGCGTCCTGACGATGTCCGTCACGCCGCACAGCGACTACTGGCGGATTTCGCACTACGGATTCACGGTGGACGACGCACCGTTCTACTATGCCAACTACGGCGGCGAGTTCGAGGTCAAGCTCAAGGTCAGCGGCAACTACCGCGAGCGCTTCGACCAGGCGGGGCTGATGATCCGCATCGACCACGAGAACTACATCAAGGCGGGCATCGAGTTCGTCGACGGCAAATACAACCTGAGCACCGTCGTCACGCACCGCACCTCGGACTGGAGCGTCATCGAACTGGACCGTGCCGTGCCGTTCATCTGGATCAAGGCCGTCCGCCGGCGCGACGCCGTCGAGGTCTTCTACTCGTTCGACGACAAGAAGTACACCCTCATGCGCAACGCCTGGATGCAGGACAACACCCCCGTGCAGGTAGGGCCCATGGCCGCCTGCCCCGACGGCGAGGGCTTCGAGGCCGTCTTCGAGCACTTCCAGGTCAGGCACCTGCCCGACGTCCGGCGCATGGAGTGGCTGCGCAACAACGCCGAATAGTCACCCGCGACCCGCACACGACAGCGCCGGGCGGCATACGTTGGTATGCCGCCCGGCGCGTCTTTTTGCTTCTCCCGCCCCCGTCAGAGCGTGCCGCTGCGCAGCTGCTCGACAAAGCGGTCGATGCGGTGCAGCTGCCCGGGGATGTCGATGCTCTGCGGGCAGTGCGACACGCACTGCCCGCAGCCGATGCAGTGGCTGGCCTGCCGCAGGCGCGGCACGCTGCGGTCATAGCCCACGAGGAAGGCGCGGCGCGCCCGGGCGTAGTTCTCGTCGCGGCGGTCCTTGGGCACATTGCCTTCGTTCACGCAGCGGTTGTAGTGGGCGAAGATCGCCGGGATGTTCAGCCCGTAGGGGCAGGGCATGCAGTACTGGCACTCGGTGCAGGGGACCGTCGGGAACTGCAACATGCGCTGCGCCGTATCCTCCAGCAGCGCGAAGTCCTCCTCGGTCAGCGCCTCGAGCGGCGCATAGGTGCGGATGTTGTCCTGCAGGTGCTCCATGTAGGTCATGCCGCTCAACACGGTCAGCACGCGCGGGTAGCTGCCGACAAAGCGGAAGGCCCACGACGCGGTGCTCGACGTCGGGCGCCGCTGCTTGAGCCGCGCGACGAGGTGGTCGTTCAGCCGCGACAGGCGACCGCCGAGCAGCGGCTCCATGATGACGACCGGGATGCCGCGCTTGTCCAGCTCGCCGTAGAGGTATTCGGCATTGACGTTGCGGCCCGAGGCGTGGCGCCAGTCGACGTAGTTCATCTGTATCTGCACGAAATCCCACTTCACGCCCATGGCCAGCAGGTAGTCGAAGACCTCGACGGCCCCGTGGAACGACCACCCGAGGTTGCGGATGCGTCCCGCCTCGCGCTCGCGCAGCAGGAACTCCAGTATGCCGTTGTCGATGAAGCGCTCTCGGAAGGTGCCCAGGCCGCTGCCGCCGCCCACCGAGTGCAGCAGGTAGTAGTCCAGGTAGTCGACCTGCAGCTGTTTGAACGAGTTGCGGTAGAGGGCCAGCGAATTTTCGCGCGTGGGGTTCGAGAAGTTCGACATCTTCGTGGCGATGAAGAATCGGTCGCGCGGGTGGCGCTTGAGCGCGATGCCCGTGGCACGCTCGGACTGCCCCTGCACGTAGACGGGCGCCGTATCGAAGTAGTTGACACCGTGGGCGATGGCGTAGTCGACCAGCTCGTTCACGGCCTGCTGGTCGATGACGCTGCCGTCGGCCGCGGGTGTCGCGAGCGTCGGCCAGCGCATGCAGCCGTAGCCGAGCAGCGACACGCGGTCGCCCGTCGCCGAGGTGCGGTACTCCATGCCTTCGGTCGGCACCTCGCCCTGCGCCGCAAGTTTCACGCCCCCCTTCGGGGCACAGCCGTACATCGCGGCCGACGTAACCAGCGCGCTGCCGCCCAGCACCTTCAGGAACTCCCGGCGGCCTATCTTTTTCTCTTCTTTCTTCATGGTTTCGATCGCTTAAACGGTTCGGTGGCGCAGATGGCCCTCGACATAGATGGCACTGAACGGACGCGCCGGGCAGAGGTTCTCACAGGCGCCGCAGCCGATGCAGCGCTCCTCGTCCACCACGGGGATGAGCCGCGACGAGGGGTCGTCGGGGACGGCCTTCACCATCGTGATGGCCCCCGTCGGGCAGTGGCGCGCGCAGTTGTCACACTGCACGTCGTCGCGCAGCGTCACGCAGTTCTCGCGGATCCAGACGGCGTGGCCGATCTGCGTCGCGGACTTCTCGGCGCGCGTGATGGGGCGGATGGCCCCCGTCGGGCAGACCGACGAACACTCGGTACACTCGGGCCGGCAGTAACCCCGCTCGTAGGACATCACGGGCTGCATGAACGAGGTCAGCTTGCCCGAGGGGCGCAGCACGCCGTTCGGGCAGGCCGAGATGCAGAGCTGACACCCCGTGCAGTGCGTCGCCAGGTTGTGGGCGCTCAACGATCCCGGCGGGGTCAGCGGCGTGGCGCGGTCGGGTATCTTCTTCTCCTCGATCAGGGCCAATCCGCCGTCGACCTTCATCTCCTGTGCCCGGACCGTTGCCGCCACGGCCACCGTCCCGAGCCCCGCCAGGAAACGCCGCCGCGAGCGGTCCGGGACAGCTGCTTCGGAGGCTCCGGCAGCCGGAGCCTTCACCGTAGGACGCGCCGACTTCACCGATCCTTTCGCTGCGGTCGTTCCCGCAGCGGACTCCGATGCCGAGTGGGGTTGCCGCCGCCACGTATAGGAGATGGCGCCCTGACGGCAGCTCTCGAGGCAGTCCATGCAGGCAACACAGCGGCTGTAGTCTATTTCGTGGGCTTCGGGATTGATGCACGACGCCTTGCAGTTGCGGGCGCAGAGCTTGCAGCCGTTGCACTTCGAGACGTCGAAGCGCGGCTTGAAGAGCGAGAAGCGCGACAGCACACCCAGCACCGTCCCCACGGGGCAGATCGTATTGCACCACGTGCGGCCGCCGCGCCAGGCCAGCACACCGATCACGAGGAAGGTCACCGCGGCGACGAGCAGCGTCCCGAGCCCCTTCATCCAAACATCCACCGTGTAGAAGGCATAACTGTCGAAGTGCTCGGCCACCAGGGCCAGCAGGTTGTTGCCCCAGCGCCAGAGCGGCGCAAAGAGGTTCGAGGCGATGCGTCCGTAGGCGCTGTAGGGGGCGATGAGTGCCGCGAGCCAGGCCACCTGCGCGACGAGTGCCGCGACGAAGAGCACCAGCACACCGTAGCGGAGCCACGTGCGGGCCGGACGGTAGTGGAAGCGGTACTTGCGGCGCCGGCCGGCAAACCACGACACAATGTCCTGCATCACGCCCAGCGGGCAGATGACCGAACAGTAGATACGTCCGAAGAGGAGCGTGAGAAGCACCAGCGCCGCGACGATTCCGACATGGAGCGCCAGCACGGCGGGCAAAAACTGGATGCGGGCCATCCATCCGAACCAGACGTGCAGCGTCCCCGTGAAATCGAGGAACAACAGCGTCACAAGGAGGAAAAAGAGGACGGCGACCGCGATTCTGATCTTCCGTAACATAGGCAACGATTATCCGAACAGTGCAAAGATAAAGATAGTGAAAATACCCGCGTGCGGGACCTTTCGCAGGACAAAAGTAACGGGCATGCGGCAAAAAAACGGTCCCGGATTCCGGTTTTTTCTGCCATTTTTCCGGAAGCGGGGCCGCAGAGCGGAGAAATACCTCCGGCTGCGGCCCCGCATGCGGTCGTCGGGCCAAGGCCCGCATCGCCCACAAACCGCTCACGGCCCCCCGGACAGTTTCCGCACGAAAGCCCCGGGCCCAAAAAGGAAGAGGGGAGCGGAGCCGGGAGCGAGGAGCAGGGAGAGGGGTGAGGGGCCGGAGTCAATGCTGTGCGTCGGCACGGACCTCGTTCTCGAGCGGCCGCCCCTCGAAGAAGGCCCGCAGGTTCTCCATCGTCGTATGGGCGATGTTGGCCAGTGCCTCCCGCGTGAAGAACCCCTGGTGCGAGGTGACGATCACGTTGTTGAACGACAGCAGCCGGGCCAGCACGTCGTCATCCAGAATGCGGTCCGAGGTATCCTCGTAGAAGTAGGCCGCCTCCTCTTCGTAGACGTCCAGCCCCGCGGCGCCGATCCGCTTCTCCTTCAGACCGTCGATCAGCGCCTCGGTATGGATCAGCTGCCCGCGGCCCGTGTTGATGAGCACGACACCCGGCTTCATCTGCGAGATGGCCACGTCGCCGATCATGTAGCGCGTCGCATCGGTCAGCGGGCAGTGCAGCGAAATAACGTCCGAACGGTGGTAGAGCTCGTCGAGCGAGACATAGGTGATGCCCGCCGCCGCGGCATACTCCGGATCGGGATAGAGGTCATAGGCCAGCACCTCCATGCCGAACCCCTTGAGGATGCGGATCACCCCCCGGGCGATCCGCCCCGTACCGACGATCCCCGCCGTCTTGCCGTAAAGATCGAAACCCAGCAGGCCGTGCAGCGAGAAATTGCCGTCGCGCGTGCGCCAGTAGGCACGGTGGATCTTGCGGTTGAGCGCCAGCAGCAGCGCCACGGCGTGCTCCGCCACGGCATGCGGCGAGTAGGCCGGGACCCGCACCACGGGCATGCCGCAGCGGGCCGCCTCGCGCAGATCGACGTTGTTGAAGCCCGCACAGCGCAGCGCCAGGAGCTTCACGCCCTGCGCCGAAAGCGCCCGCACGGTCTCGGCATCGGCCGTGTCGTTGACGAAGATGCAGACCGCATCGGCCCCCTGCGCCAGCGCGACGTTGTGGATGTTCAGGTGGCTGCGATGGTAGCAGATGTCGAACCCGTAGGCGTCGCGCAGCTGTTCAAACGACTCGCGGTCGTAGGGTTGCGTACCGAATAGAATGACTTTGTTCATGGTTCGTAGACTGTTTTATGTGCAATCACTTTCCGCAGGCCCGCAAACGGAGTTCCAAAACGGGCCCGCCGCTTCCAAAAACGCACGGCAACCGTTCCGGCGTATGTCGGATACACCTTTTTATTAATAATAATATGGACCGGCATCACCGCTGTTTGGAATTGCGGTACTCGGTGGGGGATTCGCCCGTATGCTTCTTGAAGAAACGGCCCAGGTAGGACTGGTCCGGGAAGCGCAGCCGGTAGGCGATCTCCTGCACCGAGAGGTCCGTCGACTGCAACATTACTTTGATCTCGAGCACCACGGCCCGGTCGATGAACTCCTTGGCCGAGCCGTGCGAGATGTTGCGCACGATGGTCGACAGATAGCGTGTCGAGATGCAGAGCCTGTCGGCATAGAAGGTCACCTCGCGCTCGCGGGCGCAATGTTCGTGCACCAGCGCCACGAAGCGGTGAAAAAGGTCCGTCTGCCGCGTCGTCGCCTCGGGGACGCGCCGCTTCTGCGCATTGAGACGCTGCATCTTGTCATAGAACTCCAGCAGCACGTTCTGCAGCCGGTTGCGGATGATCGTATTGCGAAACATGTTGTTGCGGTCCCGGTAGGTGTAGGCCGCCATCTGGAACCAGATCGAGATGCCCTCGACGATCCGCGCCGGCGGATAGGAGATGGGGTTCATGCCCAGCTCGCGGAAAAACGACGGATCGAGCCGGAAGGCCGCTTCGGCGAACAGATCCCGCGAAAAGGCGCAGAAGGAGGCCCGGAAATCCTCCGAGCGGTCATTGAGCGTCAGCACCCAGCCCGGCAGCAGCACGAGGAGCGTGTTGCGGCGGACTTCACCCTGAATCTGGTTCACGCCGGCCGTGGCATGGCCGTTCCGGCAGAAGAGCAGCGCACCGCTCTCGCAGCGGCAGGCGTGATTGCTGAAAAAGGAGAAATCGGACTCGCCGACGACGAATTGCTCCTCCGGGGTCGTGATGATCGGATTCAACTGTGACATACTCAATTCTTTTTCCGAACAAAAATAGTGATAAAATCGTTAATCCGCAGAACTTTGTTCCGAAAATCAACAACACTGTTCGCAATATAGAGTAGAACGACAGCGTTTTTAGAATACTTTTGCACCTGAAAAGGTTTTTTAGTACAACCAAAGAAAGGAATTATGAAGCAAACATTTGTGAAAGCAGCACTTATGATCTGCTGCATGGCAGTTGTTTCGTGCGGACAGGCTCCGACGGCCATGGGTCCCGGCCAATACGCCGTGATGACCGTCTCCACCACAGACCGCGAAATCCCGAGCAACTACTCGGCAACCATCCGCGGTCGTCAGGACATCGATATCTATCCGCAGGTGTCGGGAACCATCTTCCAACTCTGCGTCACGGAGGGCCAGCGCGTATCGAACGGGCAGACGCTCTTCATCATCGACCAGGTTCCCTACAAGGCGGCCCTGCAGACTGCCGAAGCCAATGTTGCTGCCGCCGAGGCCAGCGTCGCCACGGCCCAGCTCACCTATGACAGCAAGAAGGAGCTCTTCGCCCGCAACGTCGTCTCGCAGTTCGACCTCTCGACGGCCGAGAACAACCTGCTCACGGCAAAGGCTCAGCTGGCCCAGGCCGAAGCCCAGCGCGTCAATGCGGCCAACAACCTTTCCTATACCGTCGTGAAGAGCCCCGCCAACGGCGTGGTCGGCACGCTGCCGTACCGTGTCGGTGCGCTGGTCAGCGCGTCGATTCCGCAGCCGCTGACCACCGTTTCGGACAACTCGGTGATGTACGTCTACTTCTCGATGACCGAAAACCAGCTGCTCGACATGACACGCAAGTACGGCTCGATCGAGCAGACGCTCAAGCAGCTGCCCGACGTGCAGCTGCGGCTCAACGACGGCTCGATCTACGACAAGACGGGCCGCATCGAGTCCATCAGCGGCGTGATCGACCCCTCGACGGGCACCGTCTCGCTGCGCGCCGCATTCCCCAATGAGGGCGGTCTGCTGCACAGCGGCGGCGCCGGCAACATCATTCTGCCGACCCTTTACAAGGATTGCATCGCCATTCCGCAGTCCGCAACCTTCGAGCTGCAGGACAAGGTCTTCGTATACAAACTCGTCGACGGCAAGGCTTCGTCGGCTCCCGTACAGGTGGCCAGCATCTCCGACGGCAAGGAGTACATCGTACTCTCGGGTCTCGCAGCCGGCGACGTAATCATCACCGAGGGTGTCGGCCTGCTGCGCGAGGGTACGCCCGTCGTGCCGAAGGGCCAGAGCGCCGCACAGCCCGCAGCCGAAGAGGCTCCGGCAGCCGCTGCGGCCGATAGCACGCAAACCGAAACCGGAAAGGAGGAATAGCCCATGACACTCAAGCATTTCATCGAACGCCCCGTACTGGCGTCCGTCATCTCCATTCTGATCGTCATCGCCGGTATTCTCGGCCTTGCGACGCTGCCCGTGGAGCAGTACCCGGACATCGCGCCCCCGACGGTGATGGTCCGCGCCTCCTACCCGGGCGCCAGCGCCGAGACCATTCAGAAATCGGTCGTCGTACCTCTCGAGGAGGCCATCAACGGCGTGGAGGACATGACCTACATCACTTCGTCGGCTGCCGTCGGCAGCGCCAGCATCAGCGTCTACTTCCGCCAGGGCACCGACCCCGACATGGCTGCCGTGAACGTGCAGAACAAGGTGGCAACGGCTACCGGACAGCTCCCGTCCGAGGTAACGCAGATCGGTGTGACCACCATGAAGCGTCAGACCTCCATGGTCAAGATCTTCTCGCTCTACAGCCCCGATGACAGCTACGACGAGACGTTCCTGGCAAACTACCTGAAGATCAACATCGAGCCGCGTATCCTGCGTATCCAGGGCGTCGGCGAGGCCTTCACGCTCGGCGCCGACTACTCGATGCGCGTATGGCTCAAGCCCGACGTCATGGCCCAGTACAAGCTCATTCCGTCGGACATCACCGCGGCACTGGCCGAGCAGAACATCGAGTCGGCAACCGGTACGCTGGGTGAGAACTCCGAAAACACGTTCCAGTACACGATGAAGTACAAGGGCCGCATGATGACCCCCGAGGAGTTCGGACAGATCGTCATCTCGGCACTGCCCGACGGCGAGGTGCTCCGTCTGAAGGATATCGCCGACATCGAGCTGGGCCGCGAGTCCTACGCCTTCATGGGTTATATCAACGGACACCCGGGCGTCAGCGCCATGGTCTTCCAGACGGCCGGCTCGAACGCCACGCAGGTCGTCAACGACATCGACGCCCTGCTGGCCGAAGTGGAGGCCGACCTGCCCAAAGGCGTGGCCATCGCCCACCTGCAGAGTGTGAACGACTTCCTCTACGCCTCGATCAACGAGGTAATCAAGACCCTGATCGAGGCCATCATCCTCGTCGTGCTGGTCGTCTACGTCTTCCTGCAGGATATCCGGTCGACGCTCATCCCGACGGTCTCGATCCTCGTATCGCTCATCGGTACGTTCGCGTTCCTCGCCGTGGCGGGCTTCTCGATCAACCTGCTGACGCTCTTCGCCCTCGTGCTGGCGATCGGTACGGTCGTCGACGATGCCATCATCGTCGTCGAAGCCGTGCAGGCGCGCTTCGACGTGGGATACAAGTCCTCCTACATGGCCACGATCGACGCCATGTCGGGTATCTCGTCGGCCATCATCACCTCGACGCTCGTCTTCATGGCCGTGTTCATCCCCGTGTCGATGATGGGCGGTACGTCGGGTATCTTCTACACGCAGTTCGGTCTGACGATGGCCGCGGCCGTGGGTATCTCGGCCATCAACGCCCTGACGCTCTCGCCGGCCCTCTGCGCCCTGCTGCTGAAGCCCTACATGGATGAGAACGGCGAGATGCGCGACAACTTCGCCGCCCGCTTCCGCAAGGCCTTCAACTCGGCCTTCAGCGTCCTGATCGGCAAATACAAGCACGTCGTGCTGCTCTTCATCAAGCACAAGTGGCTCATGTGGTCGACGCTCGTCCTCGCACTCGGTGCGCTGGTCGTGCTGATGAACACCACCAAGACGGGTCTTGTCCCCGATGAGGACCAGGGTACGATCATGGTCAACGTCACCACGGCCCCGGGATCGTCGCTCAACGAGACGCACAAGGTCATGGAGGAGGTCGCCTCGCGCATCCAGAATATTCCGCAGATCCACGACTTCATGCAGACGGCCGGCTACGGCATGATCGCCGGCCAGGGCTCCTCCTACGGTATGTGTATCATCAAGCTCAACAACTGGGAGGACCGCCCCGACAAGGAGGATGCCGTGAATGCCGTCATCGGACAGATCTACGCCCGCACGGCCGACATCAAGGATGCCCAGATCTTTGCCGTGGCACCGCCGATGATCGCCGGTTACGGTACGTCGACCGGTTTCTCGATGCACCTGCAGGACAAGGCCGGCGGAGAGATCACCGACTTCTACAACATCTACCTGCAGTTCATCGCCGCACTGAACCAGCGTCCCGAGATCGAGCGCGCCTACTCGACCTTCAACATCAACTTCCCGCAGTACCTCGTGGACATCGACGCCGCGAAGGCCAAGCGTGCAGGCGTCTCGCCGAACACGATCCTCTCGACGCTCTCGGGCTACTACGGAGGTCAGTACGTCTCGAACATCAACCGTTTCTCGAAGATGTACTACGTGACCCTGCAGGCCGATCCGAAATACCGTCTCGACGCCGAGTCGCTCAACAACGTCTTCGTGCGCATGAACAACGGCGAGATGGCTCCGTTGAGCCAGTTCGTCAACCTGACGCGCGTATACGGATCGGAGGTGCTCAACCGCTTCAACATGTACAACTCGATCGCCGTGAACGGTACGGCTGCCGACGGTTACTCGTCGGGTGACGCCATCGAGGCCATCCGCGAGGTGGCTGCCGAGGTGCTGCCGCGAGGCTACGGCTTTGAATTCGACGGCATCACGCGCGAGGAGGCCCAGACCACCAACAACACGGCCATCATCTTCGGTATCTGCATCCTGCTGATCTACCTGATCCTGAGCGCCCTCTACGAGAGCTTCCTGATCCCGTTCGCCGTCATTCTGGCCGTACCGTGCGGTCTGATGGGTTCGTTCCTCTTCGCCAAGATCATGGGACTGGAGAACAACATCTACCTCCAGACGGGTATCATCATGCTGATCGGTCTGCTGTCGAAGACGGCCATCCTGATTACGGAGTACGCCGCCGACCGCCGCCGCGCCGGCATGAGCCTCACGCAGGCCGCCGTTTCGGCCGCCAAGGTCCGTCTGCGTCCTATCTTGATGACGGTGCTCACCTGCGTCTTCGGCATGATCCCGCTGGTTGTCGCCAGCGGTGTGGGTGCCAACGGTAACTCGACGCTCGGCACGGGTGTCGTCGGCGGCATGATCGTCGGCACGCTGGCGCTGCTGTTCCTCGTACCGACGCTGTTCATCGTCTTCGAGACGCTGCAGGAGAAGGTCAAACCGCTGGAAATAGACCTCGATCCCCAATGGTCGCTGCAAGCCGAACTGGAAGATGTCAAAAAAGAGAAAGATGAGGAGTAACATGAAAAAAATCGTGATAATCTGCCTGGCAGCCGCGTTCACGGGCTGCGGCATCTACAAACCCTATACCCGCCCGGAGGTCACGACGGCAGGGTTGTACGGCGAGGCCGAGACGGCCGACTCGACGACCCTGGGCGACATCCGCTGGCAGGAGATGTTCACCGACCCCCAGCTGCAGGAGCTCATCGGCAGGGCCCTGGAGAACAACACCGACCTCCAGTCGGCAGGCTGGCGCATCAAGGAGGCCGAGGCGACGCTCAAGTCGGCGCGGCTGGCCTACCTGCCGTCGTTCAACTTCGCACCGCAGGGCAGCCTGAGCAGCTTCGACAACAGCCCCGTGACGAAGACCTACTCGATTCCGGTCACGGCCAGCTGGCAGATCGACATCTTCAACGGCCTGACGAACGCCAAGCGCAAGTCGAAGGCCTTATACCTTCAGAGCAAGGAGTACGAGCAGGCCGTGAAGACGCAGCTGATTGCCAGTGTCGCCAACCTCTACTACACGCTGCTGATGCTCGACAGCCAGTATGAGATCACCGAAGAGACCGCTGCCAAGTGGCGCCAGAGTGTCGTGATGATGCGCGACATGAAGGATGCGGGCATGACCAACGAGGCGGGCGTGGCCCAGTACGAGGCCAACACGCTCTCGATCGAGGCTTCGCTGCACGATCTGGCCTACCAGCGCACGCAGACCGAAACCAGCCTCTGCTCGCTGCTGGGCGAGGCGCCGCACGAGATCGGCCGCGGCAGGCTCGAGGCGCAGCAGCTGCCCGAGAACCTCGCGGTGGGCGTGCCCCTGCAGATGCTCTCGAACCGTCCCGACATCCGCTCGGCCGAGTATACGCTCATGCAGTACTACTACGCCACGAGTGAGGCCCGTTCGGCGCTTTATCCCTCGATCACGCTGAGCGGCTCGCTCGGCTGGACGAACAGCAGCGGCGCCGGCATCGTCAACCCGGGCAAGCTGCTCTGGAACGTGGCCGGATCGCTCCTGCAGCCG
>ERZ780025.630-NODE-630-length-13029-cov-2.555110_pt1 | contig 13029 bp, 8 predicted proteins | sample MGYA00511862_ERZ780025 | MGnify/ENA primary metagenome ERZ780025 (study PRJEB29588, sample SAMEA2156186) | human gut metagenome | biome: human gut; feature: human-associated habitat; material: faeces | place: Denmark | collected 2008/2010 ...
GCACGGCGATAACGCGGCAACAGCAGACAGCGAGATGCCTGCGACACGCGAAAAGCAGACCGACACCGCTACAGAATCTGCGGCAGCAACAGCGCCTCAAATTCCGGCCCTGATGACAGAAGTGACCGACTCCGTTTATGAAGCATACGCGCAGAAATCGGATGCGTTTACCGGCAAGCTGGCGGGACACGACCGTCTGAGCCGCGCGGAAAACGCAGCGCTGACGGCAGTTCTTTCGCAGAAGGAGTACGGTGACAAGACGCTTTGCCTGCAGAACATGGCGAAGTATGACAGCAATGCAAATGAAAGCTTTCTGCTGATGTTTGAGAGCACACCGTTGACAGCGCGCGGGCGGATTTCCGGCGATCTCTGGTATTATGACGGCGAGTCGGCAAGGCTTCTGGAAAAAGGAATCGTCGTGACCGGACTGCAGCAGGTGACGGGAATTGGGAATCCGTTTGTTATTTTGGAAACGGAAGTCTCCGGCAAAAAACAGGCGGCTGTCTGGACGGTAAAAGATCAAAAGTGCGAAAAGCTTCTGGAGGATGCCGAGACGATCGAAGCGACAAAGGACGGCGTTTGTGCATTTTATCCTGCAGAGAAGACTGTGTACGATCCGCTGGTTTCGGAATGGGACAGTGCAGAAGAGACGGTTCCTGTTTATTATGAAAGAACAGCGGACGGATTTGCGGAGCGTTCGTATCGGGAGCTGACAGCGTCGGAATATTTGGCGTATGTGTCTGCAGAGGATTCGGATGAAGAGGCACAGGCGTGGAAGGAAAAGCTGGAAGAGCAGTTCTACACGCAGACGGATGAAAATACAGAATATACCTATTGGTTTTATGCAATTGGGGAGGACAAAATTGCCTATCGCTGCAGAGAAGTCGGGCAGTCGGTCGGACAGGAAGAAGGAATCGATCATGCGGTTGCGAAGTACAGCTGGTGCATCAGCAGCCTGGATCAGGGAAAGCTGACCAAAGCATCGGAGACGATCAGCGGGGATGGATTTTTCTTTCCGTCGAGATTGGAGCAGGAAGAAGCGCTGGAGAGCCTGGAGGATATTCCAAACGAATTTACGAAAAACCGGTTGAATAAAGTGCAGAAAACAGCCCGCGCGACGGTCGGTCAGGCGGTTGCACAGATTCTGGAGGTACAGGAGTACCCGGACGATGCGCTGTGTTTTGCAGAGACGGCGGATTACGATGGGAACGGCAAAAAAGAAACGTTTGCGGCGATCGGAAGGTACGACGGAGCCTTCGGCGCGCCGGTATGCGACCTGTGGTTTGTCGGCGCGGACGGCGCAGTTTTGGAAGAAGAGAATTTTGCCTTTAAGGAGCTGGAAAAGCTGGGAAGCGCCTTTGTGCTGTATCGTGGCTACGAAGTGTCCGGCGTCAGCGACATGCTGTTTGGCGTGCAGGAGCAAGGAGCAGTGCGCCTGTTAAAACAGATGGGGCACTTTGAGCTGGACGATGACGGCGACCTGATGGCATGGACTGCCGGGACAGAAGCCGCGCCGGGATATTATGACATCAGCCTGCGCACACTGACAGAGTATCGATTAGAAGAAATCCGTGAAAAAGAGCTGTTGCAGTATAAAAACGGCAAGGCAGTGTTAAAGAGTATCCTGCGGCAGGTTGGATCAGATTCCGGGAAAATACAGATTTTATCCGGGGAAAACAATAGGATTCATGTCAACTTTTCGGACGCGGAAGGAAGCTGGTACGAGACATGGAAAGTGGAAAACGACAGACTTGTACTGACAGACAGCGGAGAAGGCAGTGTAAAAGAGGTTCATGAAAGCGGTGATGTGTCCGGACAAAATGCAGTCAGTCAAAACAGCGCTGTATCTGACCGGGAAGCAGACAGCATCAGTGAAAACAATGCGGCAGCATCCGACCGGACAGGCAGCATCGACACGAGGTCTGTGACAAAGAGCGGGCAAAAGTCAGAAAACGGGACAGAAAGCCCTGCCTTTGACTTCTCTGCGCCCGATGGGACAGCAAAGGAAACCCAGACAGAACAAGAATAGGAAATTACAAAAATATGGCATTTGCACATTTGCACGTCCATACAGAGTACAGCCTGCTGGACGGTTCCAATAAAATCAAAGAATATGTAAAACGAGTCAAGGAGCTGGGCATGACGGCTGCGGCGATTACCGACCATGGCGCAATGTACGGTGTGATCGATTTTTACCGTGCGGCGCGGGCAGAGGGTATCAATCCGATTTTGGGCTGTGAGGTCTATGTTGCGCCCAATTCCCGTTTTGACCGGGAGATTACCGGCGGGGATGACCGGTATTACCATCTGGTGCTTCTGGCGGAAAATAATACTGGTTACGCGAATCTGAGCAAAATCGTCAGCCGCGGTTTTACGGAGGGGTACTATTACAAGCCGCGTGTCGATATGGAGGTTCTGGAGGAATTTCACGAGGGAATTATCGCGCTGTCTGCGTGTCTGGCAGGTGAAGTGCCGCGCTATATCCAGAAAGGACTGCCGGAGGAAGCAAAAAAATGCGCATTAAAGTATCAGTCGATTTTTGGGAAGGATAATTATTTCCTGGAACTGCAGGATCATGGGATCCCGGAGCAGCAGACCGTAAACATGGCGCTTTTACAGATGTCGCGAGAACTGGACATTCCGTTAGTATGCACGAACGACGTGCACTACACCTATGCGGAGGACGCAAAGCCCCACGATATCCTTCTGTGTATCCAGACCGGCAAAAAGCTTTCCGATGAAAACCGGATGCGTTACGAGGGCGGTCAGTATTTCGTCAAAAGCGAAGAAGAGATGAAGGGACTGTTTCCCTATGCATGGGAGGCAGTGGAAAATACACAGCGGATCGCAGACCGCTGTCATGTGGAAATCGAGTTTGGTAAGACGAAGCTGCCGCATTTTGATGTGCCGGAGGGCTATGATTCCTGGGGATATTTGAATAAGCTGTGCACTGACGGCATGAAAGAGCGCTATCCGGAGGACGACGGCACGCTGCAGAAGCGTCTGGAATACGAGCTGGGTATTATCAAGCGCATGGGATATGTGGACTATTTCCTGATCGTGTGGGATTTTATCAACTATGCCAGAGAAAACGGTATTCCGGTAGGACCTGGACGTGGAAGTGCAGCTGGAAGCATCGTTTCCTACTGCCTGCATATCACGAATATTGATCCGATCCGTTATAGCCTGCTGTTTGAGCGTTTCCTGAACCCGGAACGAGTTTCCATGCCGGATATCGATATCGACTTCTGTTATGAACGCAGACAGGAGGTCATCGATTATGTCGGACGCAAATATGGAAAAGAAAAGGTTGTGCAGATTGTCACATTCGGTACGCTGGCGGCAAAGGGTGTCATCCGCGACGTCGGGCGTGTCATGGATCTGCCGTATTCCTTTGTGGATTCGATTGCAAAAATGATCCCGAACGAGCTGAACATGACGATTGATAAGGCACTGTCAATGAACGCAGAGCTGCGCAAGCTCTACGAGAGCGATGAACAGGTGCACGTGCTGATTGATATGAGTAAACGGCTGGAGGGATTGCCGCGCCACACCTCGATGCACGCAGCAGGGGTTGTGATCTGTCCGGAGGCGGCAGATCATTTTGTACCGCTTTCACGAGGGTCGGATGGTTCGATCACAACGCAGTTTACGATGACGACGCTGGAGGAGCTCGGACTGTTAAAAATGGACTTTCTGGGGCTTCGAACCCTGACAGTAATCGACCACGCGGTCAAGATGATTGAGCATGACACCGGTGTGAAGCTCGATATGGAGCATCTGGATTATAACGATAAAAAAGTGCTGGATTCGCTCTGCACCGGCAGGACGGACGGCGTGTTCCAGCTGGAAAGCGGCGGGATGAAAAGCTTCATGAAGGAGCTAAAGCCCCAGAACCTGGAGGATATCATCGCGGGTATTTCCCTGTACCGTCCCGGGCCGATGGACTTTATTCCAAAATATATTAAAGGAAAAAACAATCATGACGAAATCACCTATTCCTGTCCGGAGCTGGAACCGATCCTGTCTCCGACCTACGGCTGTATCGTGTATCAGGAGCAGGTTATGCAGATTGTGCGCGACCTTGGCGGCTACACGATGGGACGAAGCGACCTGGTTCGTCGTGCGATGAGCAAGAAAAAGCAGTCTGTCATGGAAAAAGAACGGGCGAATTTCGTTTACGGCAATCCCGAGGAGGGCGTGCCCGGCTGTGTGGCCCGGGGCATTCCGGAAAAGGTCGGTCTGGAAATTTACGCGGAAATGATGGATTTTGCAAAATACGCGTTCAACAAGTCCCACGCCGCATGCTACGCGGTTGTCGCTTACCAGACGGCTTACCTGAAATATTATTATCCGGTGGAATTTATGGCGTCCCTAATGACTTCTGTAATCGATAACCCCGGAAAAGTGGCGGAATACATTCTGGTCTGCCGCCAGATGGGAATCGCGATTCTGCCGCCGGATATCAACGAGGGAGAGCCGGGATTTTCGGTATCGGGAAAATCAATCCGGTACGGGCTGACTGCGATCAAGGGTGTAGGACATCCGGTTGCGGACGCGGTGATCGCAGAGCGGAAGCTGCGGGGCGTGTTCAAAAACCTGCAGGATTTTCTATCCAGAATGTCCGATACGGAAGTCAATAAGCGCAACGTGGAAAACTTTATCAAAGCGGGTGCATTCGACAGCCTTGAGGGAACACGCAAGCAGTTTATGAGCGTATTTGTGCAGCTGATGGATCAGAATCAGCAGAATCGGAAAAATAATATGGCGGGACAGCTTTCCTTATTCGATCTGGTGGACGAGTCGGAAAAGAAAAACTATGAAATCCGCTTCCCGGATGTCGGGGAATATTCGAAGGAAATTCTTCTGACCTTTGAAAAAGAAGTGCTCGGTGTGTATGTCAGCGGGCATCCGCTGCAGGAATACGAGCAGCTCTGGCGCAGGAATATTTCTAATACAACGGCAGATTTTATGCTGGATGAGGAGACAAACAGCGTCCATATTCAGGACGGAGCAAAGGCGGTTATCGGCGGAATTATTGAGGAAAAGAAGATCAAATATACCAAAAACGATAAGGTGATGGCGTTTTTACAGGTGGAGGATCTGGTTGGAACGATTGAAGTTATCGTTTTCCCGAAAACCTATGAGCAGTACGGCAGCAAGCTGATGGAGGATGAAAAGGTTCTCCTGCGGGGGCGCGTTTCCGCAGAGGAGGATAAAGACGCAAAGCTGATCTGTGAATCCGTGCAGACGTTTGACGAAATCCCCAAAAAGCTCTGGATTAAATTTCCGACGATGGAAGCCTATCAGCAGCAGGAAAAAAAGCTGCTTTCGGCAATCGCAGCTTCTGACGGCAAGGATACCGTGGTGATTTATGTGGAAAATCCGCGCGCGATGAAGCAGCTTGGGGCGAATCAGACCGTTCATGGGGACGAGGCGCTTTTAAAGCAGCTGGAAGAGTTGTTTGGAGAAGAAAACGTAAAGCTGATGTAAGTTTCACAAAACCATTGAAAAGAAAGCCCGTTTCGATTAAAATAAAAAATGGTTTTACGGATTTTGAAATCTTAAGATTGAAGTCCAGCCCGCAGCGGCAGACAGGAGGAACAATGGCAGCTAAGATAAAGACAATTGGAGTTCTTACAAGCGGCGGAGATGCGCCGGGTATGAATGCGGCAATCCGTGCGGTTGTTCGGAAAGCGATTTGCAACGGCGTCAAAGTAAAAGGCATTAAAAAAGGCTATCAGGGTCTGTTAAATGAAGAAATCATAGATATGGATGCCCGCAGTGTTTCGGATACCATCCAGAAGGGCGGTACGATTCTGGGAACCGCACGTTGTCTGGAATTTAAGACCGAAGCCGGACAGAAAAAGGGCGCGGAGATCTGCCGCAGACACGGCATCGACGGTCTGGTTGTTATTGGCGGCGACGGCTCTTACAGAGGTGCGCAGGCGATGTCCAGACTTGGAATCAATACGATTGGTCTGCCGGGCACGATCGATCTGGATATTGCATGTACCGAATATACGATCGGTTTCGACACGGCAGTCAATACCGCGATGCAGGCAATCGATAAGGTAAGGGATACTTCATCTTCACATGAACGCTGCAGTATTATCGAAGTAATGGGTAGAAATGCCGGTTATATCGCACTGTGGTGCGGCGTCGGTACCGGCGCGGAGGATATCCTTCTTCCTGAAAAGTACGACTATGACGAGCAGCAGCTGATTAACAATATTATCAACAACCGTAAAAAGGGCAAAACTCACCATCTGATCATCAATGCAGAAGGTATCGGTCATTCTACTTCTATGGCGAAGAGAATTGAAGCAGCAACGGGTGTGGAAACCAGAGCAACCATCCTGGGGTACATGCAGCGAGGCGGCAGCCCGACCTGTCTGGATCGTTATTATGCTTCTATCATGGGCGCTTATGCGGCAGACATCCTCTGCGCAGGCAGCTCGAACCGTGTTGTGGCTTACAAACACGGCGAATTTGTAGACTATGATATCGAGGAAGCGCTTGCGATGCAGAAAGAGATTCCCGAATATCATTATCAGGTCAGCAAAGCGCTGGCCACCTGACGATACAGGACGCAAAGGGGCGGCTGCACACGAAACGTGTGTGGCCGTTGTGCGTTTTGAGGACAAAATTTATGAGCCGGTCAGCGGCAAAATGGGCTTTTTGCATTTCATTGCTGCCGCAGAATGAGCGACGGAACGTTCTATAATACGGCTCGCCGTCGCCGCAGAAACAAAATCAACGGAGGAACCTGCATGATTACTGCAGCATCCAACAGCCGGATCAAAAGGCTGGTACAATTGAATCAAAAATCGAAGCTGCGCAGAACGGAGGACGTTTTTCTGGCAGAGGGTGTGAAGATGTTTCTGGAAGCGCCGAGGAAACAGCTGCAGGAGGTCTATGTTTCGGAATCCTTTCTGGAAAAGTGCAGCTGCCGGGAGCATCTGGAAGAGGTTGGCTACGAAGTCGTTTCCGACAGCGTTTTTTCTAAAATATCGGATACCTGCACGCCACAGGGCGTTTTATGCGTGCTGAAACAGTTTCACTATAATATAGAAGAAATGCTGCGGGGCAAAGCACCGCTGTTTCTGCTTCTGGAAAATATACAGGATCCCGGCAACCTCGGTACGATGCTGCGAACCGGCGAGGGCGCAGGCGTTTCCGGGATTATCATGAGCCGGGATACAGTCGATTTGTACAACCCGAAGGTTATCCGTTCGACGATGGGCAGCATCTACCGCGTTCCGTTTTATTATGCGGACGATTTTGCGGAGGCAGTTCATCAGGTACAGCAGGCGGGTGTCAGCGTATACGCGGCGCATCTGCGCGGGAAAAATTCCTATGCCTGTCAGGATTACACAAAGGGGACGGCATTTCTGATCGGTAACGAGGGCAACGGCCTGCGGGAAGAGACTGCAGAGCTTGCGGACTGTTACATCCGGATTCCGATGGAGGGCAAAGTGGAGTCGTTAAATGCAGCGGTGGCGTCTTCGATTCTGATGTATGAAGCGCATCGGCAGAGGGCGATTTGAAAGAAGGTCGAAGCTTGAAAAATAACATTTTTTAAGCTCGAGATTTGTGTCTGCGCGCACTTGACACAAACTCGACATGCGCAAAAAGCGTGCGCAGAAATGAGAGGCACAGATGAAAATCGGTTTTATCGGACTTGGAAATATGGCGCAGGCGATGATTGGAGGAGTTTTGAGAAATCACCTGGCTGTGCCGGAGGAAATTTACGGTTCTGCAAAAACGGCGGAGACTGAAAGCAAAGTACATGAAATGTTTGGCATCACGGTGACAGGCGATAACCTGGAAACCGCGCGGCAGGCAGAGCTTTTGATTCTTGCCGTAAAGCCGCAGTTTCTGGAGAAAGTGATCGGACAGATCAGCGACATTGACCTGACCGGTAAGACGATTCTGAGCATTGCGGCAGGCAAAAGTCTTGCGTGGCTGGAAGAGCAGTTCTGTGCGCCGCTTCCGTTTGTGCGTGCGATGCCAAATACGCCGGCGCTGGTCGGGGAAGGCTGTACCGGAGTCTGCTATGGCAGCAGGGTAACTCCTGAGATGAAAGAAAAAACGGTGGCTGTCCTGGACAGTTTCGGCAAGACGGTTGAGCTTCCGGAACGCCTGATGGATGTGCTGACCGGCGTCAGCGGCTGTGCGCCTGCCTGGATTTTTATGCTGATCGAGGCGATGGCAGACGGTGCAGTTGCGGAAGGCATGCCGCGCAGCCAGGCATATGAATGCGCTGCACAGGCTGTGCTCGGCAGCGCGAAGCTGATGCTTGAGACCGGAAAGCATCCGGGAGAGTTAAAGGATATGGTCTGCTCCCCGGCAGGCTCCACGATTCAGGCGGTACGCGTTTTAGAGGAAAAAGGCTTCCGCGGCGCAGTGACCGATGCGGTTATCACTGCGGTGGAAAAGTCCAGAAGCCTGTAAAATAGTTTGTTACAAAAATGTTAAAAACAGGAATAAAGGAAGATCTGATGGAAAAAATAATCCCGTCAGGTCTTCTTTTTTTATAAAAAATCGAAAAAACCGCAGAAAATGGCTGTCCTTTTTATGAAAAGAGAATTTACTATGTTAAAGCGGCATTTGTTGAAAACTTTGAAAAATAGTAAGAAAAAGGCGATGATTTCGGAGGTTTGTTGTAAAAATATCACAATAGAAGAAAAACTTTTGTGGGGAACTAACGGAAATTTGTGGTTCCGGGTGAACGGCTTGACATTTGATTGTAATATTGCTATCATATCATGCGTAACAATTGTTAATAAGTTTGTAACAATTGAAACAGCTCTGTAACAGGGAGCGTCCCACAAAAAGCTCCTGAATTTCACCGGCAGAATGGCTGGGGAAGCAGAGTAAGATTTATGGAGGTAAGAATGAACGGAAAAGGCAGAAAGTTGTTTCGTAGTGCAGTCGGCATTTTAACATCTGTTATGATGATGGGTGCATATACGACAACCGCTATGGCAAGTGGTATCGGTGTCATTGATGCGAAAGACATGCTGGACATTCATGCAGAAGCAAATACAGCGTCTGCGGTGATTGGTCAGGTTATGGAGGACGGTCATGTGGCGATCCTTGCAAAGTACAACGACTGGGTGCAGATCCAGGCGGGAGAAATTGCAGGATGGGTACCGGCTGAAAATCTGGTCGAGACGGAGATTTCCAACGAAGAGGCTGTTGCAGCCAATGAGCAGGTGATCGCTGAACGGACAGGAGCAACAGCATCCGAAGATGAATTCTTTGCAGAGGAAGAAGTACAGCAGGATGAAACAGCAGCTTTACAGGCAGAGGCGAGTGAAGCAGCACAGAATGAGATAGAAGAAGTACAGGCAGCCGAGGAAGCAGCACGCATCGAAGCGGAAGCCCAGCAGGCAGCTTTGGCAGCCCAGGCGGCACAGACCGCAGCGATATCCGCAGAGGAATTAAAACTGCTCGCAAATATTATTTACTGTGAAGCAGGCAGTGAATCCTACGTTGGTAAGGTTGCGGTAGGCAATGTCATCATGAACCGCGTCAAGAGTGCATCGCAGCCCAATACGATCACCGAGGTTGTTTACGCAAAAGGACAGTTTTCCCCTGTTAGAAACGGTTCGCTGCAGAGGGCACTGAGCAGTGACAAGGCAGATGCAGCCTGCTATCAGGCAGCAATCGAAGCATTAGCCGGTGCACAGCCGGTCGGCGGCAAGCTGTTTTTCAGAAGAAATAACGGTCGTTCCGGACAGGTAATCGGACATCACGTTTTTTACTAAAACAGTATCATAGCCGGGGCATTTGTCTCAACAGCATTGTAAGGGAATCGTCAGAAGATGATAAGAATCCATTGTTTCTGACAGAAAAAGAGCGAAAAAAGGCATGTGGAAAAGGATTGTTTTTCACACGCCTTTTTTGTATTCATGACAATAGAATCCTCGCAGGGCGCACACTTGACAGTAATTGACGGATTTGATATGATGACGCTAATCATGTAATATAATTGTAACATTTGATGAGCCGATTTTGGGAGCGCCAAAGGCGCGGAAAATCAATGGAGGCTCAGCTATCGTTACTGTCTGCGGATATGAGGGGATAGAAAGGATCATCGATTTATGGGCTGGAGCAGAAAATGTGAGAAAAGGGGGAAGCACTGGCTGCGGGCTGCAGCGCTGGGAGTCGTCTTTTTGTGGACGGCCGGAAGCAGTCTGCAGGCAGAGGCGGAATCGAGCAAAAGCGCGCACTGGCACAAGGGCGTTGGCGTGGAGGCGTGGCTGACAGGAGCGGATAAGGAACAGGTCAGTCAGAACGCAGCATCCAAAAATGGGGCGGCAGATGCAGCGACCGGTGCAGCCGGCGGGCAGGAAACGGATGCAGCGTCTGACAGTGCGGACAGCAAAACTAAAGCTTCGTCCGGCGATGGAACGAAAATGGACGACCTGACCGGCACAATCGTGATGACGAGCGTTCAGAATGTATTGAATGTCAGGACGGAACCGGACAGCGAGGCAGAGCTTGCAGGGTATCTGTATGCAGACTGTGGCGGTACAGTGCTGGAACAAAAGGACGGCTGGACAAAGCTTGAGTCCGGCGAACTGACCGGCTGGGCGAACAACGATTATCTGCTGTTTGGGGAAGAAGCGCGGAAAGAGGCAAAAGACGCGGGACGGATTGTGGCGACGACCAAAACAGGCGCTTTGCGGATCCGGAAAGAACCTTCAGCAGATGCTGCGATTTATGATCTGCTGGAAGAAGGTGCAAAGTATGAGGTCGTGGATGAAGAGCAGATCCGTTTCAGCGAGGATCAGGAAATCACGGCGGACTGGGTTGCGGTCAATTACGGCGGAAAGACCGGATATGTGTCTTCGGAATATGTCCAGGTTGATTTTGAAATCGATTACGGAGAGACGGTTGAGCAGGTAAAAGTGCGCGAGGAAGCGGAAACGGCGAGACTGCAGGCGGAAAAAGAAGCTGCCGCACAGAAACAGAAGAAGGAAAAGGCAGCGCAGGCGGAAAAGGAAGCGAACAAGGCTGCTGCACTGGCTGCGGACGACAGCGTGCTTTTGGCGGCGCTCATTCAGTGTGAAGCAGGAGAAGAGCCCTACGAAGGACAGGTGGCTGTCGGCGCAGTCGTGATGAATCGGGTCAGAAGCGGCGCTTATCCGAATACGGTTAAGGGAGTTATCTATGCTTCGGGACAGTTTACACCGGCGGGAAGCGGACAGGTTGGACGCGTTGTCGCAAGTGGAAAGATCAAGGCAAGCTGCCTGCAGGCGGCACAGGACGCGATGGCGGGAAGCACCCCGGTTGGAACGGCGACGCATTTTAGACGGGCAGGAAGCAGGGAAGGTATTGTGATCGGACATCATGTATTTTGGTAGACGGGGCATGATTTTTGTAGTATGATAGTCATAAGTCACAGGAAAGGAGGAGTTACATGACGGAAGTATTTGCCTGGCTGGCTCTGTTGATTTTACTTGTGCTGATTGAGCTTGCGACGATGGGGCTGACGACAATCTGGTTTGCAGCCGGAGCTCTTGTTGCGACGATTGCAGCTGCCTGTGGTGCGCCGGTTCTGGTGCAGGTCATCCTGTTTTTGGTAGTGTCCGTGCTGATGCTTGTTTTTACAAGACCGGTTGCCATGCGCTATTTCAATGTTGGAAGGGCGAAGACCAATGTGGACAGCATGCTTGGGGAACGCGGTATCGTGACCGGCAGGATTGATAACCTGCACAGCTGCGGACAGGTTACGCTCAAAGGCATGGAGTGGTCAGCAAGATCTCAGGAAACTGAGGGGACGATTGAAGAGGGTACCGTCGTCATTGTAAAAAAGATCGACGGTGTGAAGCTGATTGTTGTCCCGGACGAGATCGAAACAGAAGAACCTGTAACAAACAGCAGAGAGACTGCTGACAACATGCGGTAAGACCGCGGAAATGAGGGTAATTATGATAGGTGGATTGGTAATACTCATTATTTTAATTCTTGCAATTGCAATTGTAGCGTCCTGCATCAAGATCGTACCGCAGGCGCAGGCTTATGTCGTAGAACGTCTCGGCGCATATCAGGATACCTGGAGCGTTGGCCTTCACTTTAAAGTGCCGATTGTCGATAAGGTTGCAAAGCGTGTACTGTTAAAGGAACAGGTAGCGGATTTCCCGCCTCAGCCCGTTATCACAAAGGATAACGTTACGATGCGGATCGATACCGTTGTCTTTTTCCAGATCACAGATCCCAAGCTGTTTACCTACGGAGTTGAAAATCCGATCATGGCGATTGAAAACCTGACCGCGACAACCCTGCGTAACATCATCGGAGACCTGGAACTGGACCAGACTCTGACCTCCCGTGAAACGATCAATGCCAAGATGCGTGCATCCCTGGATATCGCAACCGATCCCTGGGGCATTAAGGTAAACCGTGTCGAATTAAAGAACATCATTCCTCCCGCAGCAATTCAGGATGCGATGGAGAAGCAGATGAAGGCAGAGCGTGAACGCCGTGAAGCGATCCTGCGTGCTGAAGGTGAAAAGAAATCTACCATCCTGGTAGCAGAAGGTAAAAAGGAATCCGCAATTCTGGAAGCAGAGGCAGAAAAACAGTCTGCAATCCTGCGCGCAGAAGCAGAGAAAGAAAAGATGATCCGTGAGGCAGAAGGTGAAGCGGAAGCAATCCTGAAAGTCCAGCAGGCGACTGCAAACGGTCTGCGTTTCATCAAGGATGCAGGAGCGGATGATTCTGTACTTCGTTTAAAGAGTCTGGAGGCTCTGGAAAAGGTTGCGGACGGCAAGTCTACAAAGATCATCATTCCGTCCGAAATTCAGAACATGGCGGGACTGCTGACCAGTGCGAAGGAGCTTTTAAGCGACAAATAAGCTCACACGTACCATCTTCGATGCTATCCGCTGCCTGACAGCGTATTTCATCTTTACAAAAAAGGACCGTACATTCTATAATGGATGTACGGTTTTTTATTTTATGATGCCAGGGTCAAAAGGTCTAAGCCCACATGAGCTTGCTCATAGGTGGGTG
>ERZ780025.639-NODE-639-length-12940-cov-5.179821_pt1 | contig 12940 bp, 9 predicted proteins | sample MGYA00511862_ERZ780025 | MGnify/ENA primary metagenome ERZ780025 (study PRJEB29588, sample SAMEA2156186) | human gut metagenome | biome: human gut; feature: human-associated habitat; material: faeces | place: Denmark | collected 2008/2010 ...
TGTGCCCCAGCACGGGATTCTCCTGCAGGGTTTGCATAATCTCCGGCCTCGAGACGAACGCCCCCAGCGGCATGCCGCCCCCGAATGCCTTGGCCAGGCACACGATGTCGGGCGTAACGCCGTATTTGAGCATGGCGAACAGTGCTCCCGTGCGCCCCATGCCGGTCTGTATCTCGTCGAATACGAGCAGTGCCCCGACTTCGTCGCAACGGCGCCGCAGCGCCTCCAGATAGCCCGGGACAGGCGGGCGGACGCCCGCTTCGCCCTGCACGGGTTCGACCACGACGCAGGCCGTGCGGCGGGTGATGCGCTGCAGGGCCCCGAAGTCGTTGAACTCGATGGCCTGCACGTCGGGCAGCAGCGGGCGGAAGGGCTCCTTCCACTCCTCGCCCTCGGGCGCCCCCATCATGCTCATCGCGCCGTGCGTCGAACCGTGATAGGCCCGGCGCATCGAGACCAGCTCCGTGCGGTGCGTGTATCGCTTGGCGAGCTTCAGGGTCCCTTCGATCGCTTCGGCGCCCGAATTGACGAAATAGAGACTCGACAACCCGCCCGGAAGCAGCGACGCCACCTTTGCGGCATACTCCACCTGCGGCGACTCGACCAGTTCGCCGTAGACCATCACGTGCATGTAGCGGGCGGCCTGCTCCTGCACGGCGCGCACGACGGCCGGGTTCGCATGGCCGACGTTGCTCACCGAGACGCCGGCCACCAGGTCGTAATAGCGTTTGCCCTCGGGCGTATAGAAGAACGAACCCTCGGCGCGCGCCACCTCGACGAGCATCGGCGAGGGCGACGTCTGGGCCACATGGCTGAGAAACTGTTTGCGCAGAATCGTATTCATATCGGTTGATTATTTCTCCGGAAATCGTTTTTCGAGGATCGCCGCCGCGTCGCGCACGCTGGTCGTCATCCAGCGGTAGAGCAGCTCGGCCTGCGCGGCGTCGTCCATCCGCCAGCCGGGAACCATCAGCCGCACCCGCTCGGAGAGCATGTAGATGAGGATCGCGGCCGAAGCCGAGACATTGAGGCTCTCGACCATGCCGCACATCGGGATGCGCAGGAACTCGTCGGCCGCGGCGATCACCTCGTCCGAAATACCCGCATGCTCCGTACCGAAGACCAGGGCGAAGGGGCCTGCCGCCACGTCGAACGTCTCGGGCGTATGGTCCCCGCGGTGGGGCGTCGTCGCCACGATGCGGTACCCCTCGGCCTTCAGCGCCGCCAGCGCATCGGCCGTCGAGCGGTGCCGCACGACATCGACCCACTGGTCCGTGCCGCGCGCGATGGCCGCATTGGGCTCGAAGCGGCAGAGCGCCTCGACGGTGTGCATGCGCTGCACGCCGAACGCCTCGCAGTGGCGGATCAGCGCCGCGGCATTCTGCCCGTGATACATGTTCTCGGCCAGCACGGTCATATAGCGCGTGCGGTTTGCCACCGTGCGGCGGAAGAGGTCGTAGCGCTCTGCGGTCATGAACTCCCGAAGGCAGGCGATGCGCTCGGCATACCACGCCGGCTCCCTATTTGCGGTATTTGTCATCTTCGTCGAGGATTTTCAGGTAACTTTCGTAGCGGGCCAGCGAGATGTCGCCGCTCCGCACCGCCTCGATGACGGCGCAGCCCGGTTCGTGCGTGTGCGTGCAGTTGTAGAAGCGGCATCCGGGCGCCGTGCGCATCATCTCGGGGAAGTAGTGCCACAGCTCGGCATCGTCGATGTCGATCAGCCCGAAGCCCTTGATGCCGGGTGTGTCGATCACCGCCCCGCCTCCGGCCAGCGGATACATCGTCGAGAAGGTCGTCGTGTGGCGCCCCTTGTGGTGGCTCTCGGAGATTTCGCCCGTGCGGATGTCGAGCGTCGGGTCGATCGTCCGGATGAGCGTCGACTTGCCGACGCCCGAGTTGCCCGAGACGAGCGTGCGGCACCCCGCCAGCAGCTCCCGGACGCGCTCCACCCCCGTGCCGTCGGTCGCCGAGACCTCCAGCACTTCGTACCCCGCCCCTTCGTAGACGGCGCGGAACGCCGCGACGGCCTCCGCGTCCTGCAGGTCGATCTTCGAGAGCAGGATCACGACCGGGATCTTGTAGGCCTCGCACGTCACGAGGAAGCGGTCGACGAACTCGGGCGGCGTCTCGGGCTGGCGCAGCGTCACCATGAGCAGCGCGCGGTCGATGTTCGCCGCGATGATGTGCGACTCCTTCGAGAGGTTCGACGCCCGGCGGATGACGTAGTTGCGCCGCGGCACGATGTCCACGATGACGAGGTCGCCGTTCTCATCCTCCTCGCAGCGCACCTCGTCGCCCACGACCACCGGATTGGTCGACCGCACCCCCTTCAGGCGCAGGCGGCCCCGGATGCGGCAGCGCACCGGTTCGCCGTCGCGCAGGACGTCGTACCAACTGCCGGTCGCACGGACCACCGTTCCCGTAAAATTCCGCTCCATCGCTCAACTGTTTTTCGCAACCGGCACCGCTGCGTCCGGTTCCTGTTTCGCGTCCGATCCGGCGGAGTCCGCCCCCGGCACCAGCTCCTCGAGGCGCGGCAGCTCGGGCAGCGAGACCTCCGTCCCGGCCTGCCGGAGGCGGGGCAGCAGCCACTGCGAGATCCGCAGCACGGGCCCGTAGCTCTTCGAGCGGTCGATCGTCCGGCGCCCGACAAGCGAGTAGTCGGCATTCAGGGTATCGAACACCGAGAAGAGCACGCTCAACACCAGCAGGTACTTGGCGACCGAGACGACGATGCCCAGCACGACGTCCGGGACGCCAAACCCGGCGAAATGGAAGAGCTTGCGCAGCAGCCGCCCGAGCAGCGCGACGGCGAGGATCACGACGACGAGCACCGTAACGAAGCCGCCCGCGGCGGCAAAACGCTCCTCGAGGTGCAGCAGCGCGCCAACCTCGGCGCCGTAGCGGGCCGCGAGCCAGATGCCGAGCACGATGCCCGCCAGCGAGCAGACCTGGAGGATAACTCCCCGCCGGAAGCCGCACCACACGGCGACGAGGAGTACCAGGCAGACTATCAGATCGATCGTATTCAAAAGCCTATCGTTTCAGTTTGTCCGGTAAAGATACGAAAATTTACCGAAAAGCGACAAGGTCCTACCCGCGGCATCCCGACCGGAGCAACGCGCCCCGGTCCGGCAGCCGCCGCATACCTTAAATATATAAACAAGACAGCAGCCTCAACGAATCACGTCGCGCAAGGTGACGTTCAGGGCATTGCAGATCGTGCAAAGCGTCTTCAGCGTCAGATTCGTCCGCCCGGCCTCGATGCGGCTCAGGTTCGACCGTTCCATGTCGCAACGGTAGGCAAGTTCCTGTACAGTCAATTTGTTTTCCAGCCGTAATTCTTTGATACGCCGCGAGATATACGCGACCTCCTCACGATAATCCATTCCCATTTCAAAAAAATTGCCGAAAAAGTTTGTTACGCAAATTTTTATATATATCTTTGCAATGCGCGTATCATATATGATACCAACAAATAACTGACAGGGCGCTAACACATTGATAATAACTGCATACAAACACTTCTATCATCCAAATTATTTATCTATGAAACACAACTTATTAAGGAATTTCCTGGCATTGGTTCTTTCGGGAATCATGCTTGCCGGTGTCGGTTGTAAGAATTACGACGACGACATCGACAAAATCAACAACCGCCTCGACGAGCTGTACGTGACGGTTGCCGACCTTGACGAGCAGATCGAGAGCGTCCGGAACGCGATTCCGAGTCTCGATGCCCTGAACGAGGAGGTAGCCGCCCTGCGCAGCGAACTCGATGGCGTGAAGACCGACGTCGCCTCGATCGATCAGAAGCTGGAGGCCATCGGCGACGTGCAGGCCAAGCTCAACGAGCTGTCGCAGGAGCTGAAGGACTACGTCAACGGCGCAATCCAGTCGTCGGAGGAGACGCTCCGCAACGAACTGGCCACGAAGGGTGCCGTCAGCGAGCTGGAGGCGCTCATCGAGGGCATTCAGGAGGACTACAAGGCCGAGCTTGAGGAGATCAACAACAAGCTCACGGCACTCGAGGGTACGGTCGGCGAGGATTTCTCGGGCGACATACAGGAGCTCAAGGATCGCCTGACCGCTCTTGAGGGCTCGGCGGCTGCCGATGCCGAGGCGCTGGCCGACCTGACCGGTCGCGTCGAAGACTTGGAGGGAATCGAGGTTCTGACCGAGAGCGATGTCAACGACCTGATCGACACGCAGATCAATGAGCTGCTCGAGAGCAAGCCCTGGCTGGGTGACAGCCTGAACGAGGCCATCGCTACCTACCTGCAGAACAACGGCTACATCACCAACGCCGCTCTGAACGACTATGCCACCTACAACGAGACGCTGGCCAAACTTATTGCCGAGATGAAGACCGGGCAGGGTAAGTATGTCGAGGAACTGATCGCCTTTATCCAGGCCAACCAGACGCAGATTGACGCCAACGAGCTGCAGATTCTGGTAGACGGCAACCAGAAAAAGATGAGCGAGCTCATGAACGAGTTCAGCGAGCGTCTGTATGCGCTGGAGAATCGCATCCAGTCGCTGGTTTATGTTCCCTCGTCGCTGACCGAGACCTCGAACCTCATCCCCGTAACGCCCGCGCCCTACATTATCTTCGACGACAACAGCCGGGAACACCTCGGCAACCAGACGCTCGAGATGACCTTCCGCGTATCGCCCGCTTCGCTGGCCAAGAAGATTGCGGATGAGAAGGAGGCGACCGTTTCGATCATCACGCGCAAGGTTTCGATGAGCAGCACGAACGGCCCCGCCTTCACGGTGGAGAGCATCACCGCAAGCGAGCAGAACGAGGGTGAGTTCACCGTCAAGGCCACGACCGGCTACAAGTTCGGTTCGGAGAACGACGAGACGCTTGCCATCGCGCTGAACGTCAAGATTGCCGGCGCTACGACCGGCTCGGAGGGCGAGCAGACCACGCACACGGGCATCGACTACACCACGTCGTTCCTCGGCCTGTACCCCACCGGACGGGCTGCACGCATCAACGACAACCTGCGGATCGTCAAGGTCGATGACGAAGGAAAACTCGTTGCCGGGCTGTCGAATGGTCTGTACAGCAGCAGCCTCAAGTACAATGACTACTCGGTAGTCAACTTCCTCGAGGGCTTCGATGTCTACTACTTCGACGGCGAGAAGTACATGTCGCTTTCGGAGATGTGGGACGGCGTGCTGACCAGCAGCCACAGCGAATTCGTCGCCGATGATACCACGATCTCGGGCAACAAAGACAGCTACAAAGTACCTAAGGACGGGGCGTCGGTGCAGATCGACGAAGCGAACCTGCCGACCACCGACACCGACCTGATCGGCGATAACATTACATCGAGCAAGGTAACCTTCACGGTAGCTCTCGGCGAAAAGTCCCTGGAGATCGGCGAGGCCCAGCACAAGGTAACGGTCGTATCCAACGGCGTGGAGACCAGTGTTCCGCAAACCACAATCGCATGGAACCACACGAAGGCATCCAGCAAGGTCTATGAGGGTAAAGCCGTAGATCTGGAGCCGAATGTTTCGGTTGACCACTACAAAGAGATGAAGACGTGGGATGATCTGGAAAACCGCAACTACTATTTGGCCAATAACATCGAGGCTTTCAATAGTTTCATGACAGAAAACAAATGGATTGTCTACGTCGCCGACAAAAACACGAATAACATCGTTGCCAATGCATATGTTGTACTGAATCTGACCTCGACCCCGACGGCCGAAAACGATGTACAGCGTATCACACCGACGTTCTACGGCATGACCTTCGCCGAGGGCGGAGAGTACATTGCATACGCCAAGTTTGTACACAGCGACAAGACCACGACGACGATCACGATTCCCGTAACGGCATCCGGTGCTCCGGAGATCAGCTACGAAATCGGCAAGGAGGTGATGTATGTCGGCACGTCGACCTACACCGTAGTCGAGGGCTTCGCCGAGAAACTTTGGAAAGACGCTTACAAGGAGGCATTCGGCAGCAAAGAGGACTTCCTCGCAGTCGTAGCCGCCATGTCGGCCGCAACGGGCGACAACGAGGCCACGCTCGCCGTAGCGGGCAACGACATCACCGTCACCTTCCCCGCCGAGTACGAGTTCAAGACCTACCGCTCGACCCTGACGCTCTCCGACAAGAGCGGTCTGGAGATCGTCTTCCCGGCCGAAATCACGCTGAAGGAGGCTAGCGCCGAGCTGACGCCCAACCCGCTCTTCGTAACGAACGGCCGCGTCAACGCCATCGCCGAGTTCAACGCAGACGGTTCGCGGTACGACGTAGTCGCTCAGCCGCTGGGCAACGCCTACACCTATGAAGGGGAGCTGGAGGACGTGACAATTCGCTACGAGATCAACCGGAAACAGCAGGGCGACAAGCTCGATGAGATGACGGAGAAGGGTCAGATCGTTCCGGAGATCGACGCCGACAACAAGCTGATCTGGAACGACTGGGGTGCTCTGGAACTCAAGGTAGACGCCTACCTCGTATTCACGAACAGCAATGAGGAGGTCAAGGGTTCGCGCGTAACCTTCACCGTGGCCATCGACAGCCCGTATGCCGACGACAAGATCACGGTGGCAACCAAGGGCAACGAGTTCGAACTTTCGCAGGACGCATCGTTCAAGGTAGCCCAGCTGCTGACGCTCAACTCGACCTACCAGAGCGGCGATCCCGCAGCGAACACCAACGTCTTCGACGCCTCGACGGAGGACGGTCTGCACGCAAACCTCGCCAAGGCCCTGGGCGGTGAGGTGAAGTACGAGACGACGTTCAGCAACGTGGACTTCACGTTCGACGAAGAGACCGGCGTCATCACCTACACGGGCGAAGACAGCAGCCTGAAGCCCGTATCGCAGACGATCGAAGTCAAGGTGACCTACACCAACAACTTCGGTGTCGAGTTCGCACCCGTCACGGTCCAGATCAAGACCAAATAGACGGCAACATCCCGCAGGGAAGGTGGGAATAGGCTAACATCTGAATGACACCCTGCGTGCCGGGGAGGAGATCGGAAACGGTCTCCTCCCTTTTTGTGTTCAGACGGGGAGATGGCGGCACAAAAATTTTGCGTTCCGGCTCGTTTGCGCTATCTTTGCCCCTGGTGCTACATATCCATCCGCCCTGCCATGAAACGATACATGCTGCTTCTGCTGCTCGCGGCCGCAAGCTCGATGGCCGCCGCGCGCGAGGTCATCCCCCTGAACGAGGGGTGGCGGTTCTTCTTCAAATCGGAAAACACCAGCGACAACGCCCGCCACGTCACCCTGCCCCACACCTGGGACACCGACCCCCTCGCCGAAGGATCGCTGCTCGAAACCACGGGAAACTACCAGAACGACATCTACATCCCGGTGGAATGGGCCTCGCGCCGCCTCTTCGTCCGCTTCTACGGCGTGCAGACGGTCGCCGACCTGTTCGTCAACGGCTCACACGCCGGGACGCACTGCGGCGCCGGCACGGCCTTCGTGTTCGAGATCACGGACAAGGTGCGCTTCGGCACCGACAACGCCCTGCGCATGGTCGTAAGCAACAGCTACCGCAACGACGTGCTGCCCACGTCGACGGACATGAACCTCTACGGCGGCATCTTCCGCCCGGCGGAGCTCATCGTCACCGACCGCACGGCCGTCTCGCCCCTCTATTTCGGATCGGAAGGGGTGCTCGTGCACCCCACCGTCGTGAACGGCGACCGCGCCGAGGGGCAGGTGGAGGTGCACCTCACCTCGAAGGGCGAGAGCAGCTGCACGCTGACGCTCGGCATCACGGCCCCCGACGGGGAGTCCGTCTTCTCGAAACGGCAGCGCGTGCGGCTCGACGGCAAGCCCCTCTTCATCCCCTTTGCCATCGAGCACCCGGCACTGTGGAGCCCCGATTCGCCGTCGCTCTACACCGTGTCGGTCTCGCTCGGCGAGGAGCAGACGACCGACAGCGTCGCCGTCCGCACGGGATTCCGCTCGATCGCCGTCACCCCCGGCGGAGGTCTCGCGATCAACGGCGTGCGCACGCCCGTGCACGGCGTCGACCTCTACCACGACAACACCGTTGCGGGCGGACTGTTCACGCGGCAGGACTACGACGCCGACCTGGCCCGCCTGCTCGACCTCGGGGCCAACGCCCTGCGGTCGGCCGTCATGCCCCACGCCGGGTATCTGTACGACCGCTGCGACGAACTCGGCCTGCTCGTCTGGATCGACCTGCCGCTGCACCGCGCCCCCTTCCTCGGGGATGTGGCCTACTACGCCACGCCGCAGTTCGAGCAGAACGGACTGCAGCAGCTGCAGGAGATCATCGCCCAGCACATGAACCACCCCTCGGAGGTGATGTGGGGGCTCTTCTCGAGGCTCTGGAACCGCGGCGACAGCGCCGTGCCCTACGTGCGGAGGCTCCACGACACGGCCCGCGCGATGGACCCCTCGCGGCCGACGGTGGCGTGCAGCGACCAGGACGGCGAGATCAACTTCATCACCGACCTGATCGTCTGGCGGCAGAGCGTGGGCTGGGAGCGCGGCTCAACCGACGACGTGAAGGTCTGGCGCGACCTGCTGCAGAAGAACTGGTCGCACCTGCGCTCGGGCGTCGCCTACGGCGGCAGCGGGTTCATCGGCCACAGAAGCTACACGGCCCACGCGGCGCCGCGCGAGAACTGGATGCCCGAGGAGAACCAGACGCGCTTCCACGAGGAGTATGCCCGCAACCTGCAGAACGATTCGCTCTTCTGGGGCACGTGGATCGCCACGCTGTTCGATTACGGCTCGGCGCGCCGCCCCTACGGCATCAACGGCGAGGGGCTCGTGACCATCGACCGCCGCACGTGCAAGGATGCCTACTACCTCTACCGGGCGATGTGGAACAGACGGGAGCCGACGCTCCACCTGGTCGACAAGCGGCGGCGCCTGCGCGACCAGACGCGGCAGGCCTTCCGCGTCTACTCGTCGGCGGGGCTGCCCACGCTCGTCGTCGGGCGGGATACGGTCGCCATGACGGAGTATGCGCCGTGCCAGTACCGCTCGGACAGCGTTTCGGTCACGGGGAGCGTTCCGGTGCGGGTATATGCCGGCGGGCTTGCGGACAGCGTCACGCTCCGTATCGGCAACGTTCTAAAACCGCGATGGATGCAGGCCCCTCTGCAAATAAAAGGTCTGCAAAAGACAAATTAGGCTGAAAGGGCAGGCGGTCGGAAAAGACCTGCACGTAGGGCTCGGCGACGAACGCCGGGCCCTCCTTGTGTTTGGGACGCAGGTCACGGTCGCCGGGCGCCGCCTCGATGTAGCGCTCCGATACGGCAGGCATCGCAACGCCCGCCAGCGAGCACAGCAGCTCGGTGAGCTGCAGGTCGTAGTCGCAGAGAAACTCCCAATGCCCGCGATAGAAGGGTTCGAACCGCTCGGCATAGAAATCGAAGTAGGGCGAGCCCTTGTAGGAGGCCACAAGGGCGCCCCAGTGCTGGTGCTGCCAGCGCTTGGAGTAGTCGAGGCGCATGTCGCGCATCGGCTGGCGGGGGCGGTTGGCATGGCACACCTGCACGGTGAGCTCCATGACGCCGTCGGTAGCCAGGATCCGCGCGCGGTTGCGCTCCGAGCGCTTGATGAAGTGCTCGCCGAGGTCGATCAGGCAGTCGCCGCGGAGCAACTCCGCGAAGTAGGCGACCGAGGGGAGGTAGGCGGCGGGAAGGATTGTCATGGCCGGCGCGGATCAGACTTCGGGATCGACCCAGTCGCCGTGGGCGCGGATCAGTTCGACGAGGCGGTCGAGCGCCTCCTCCTGCGGGATGTTGCGCGCGACGACCTCGCGGCCCCTGTAGAGGGTGATGCAGCCCGGGCCCGCCCCCACGTAGCCGTAGTCGGCATCGGCCATCTCGCCCGGACCGTTGACGATGCAGCCCATGACGCCGATCTTCAGGTTCTTCAGGTGCGACGTGCGGGACTTGATCGCCGCCAAGGTCCGCTCGATGTCGTAGAGTGTGCGGCCGCACGACGGGCAGGCGATGTATTCGGTGTGCGAGAAGCGCACGCGCGCCGCCTTGAGGATCATCAGCTCCACGTCGCGGATCGCCGCGGCGTCGTGGCCCGGGGCGTCGATCCAGATGCCGTCGGCCAGTCCGTCGAGGAAGAGCACCCCCAGGTCGGCGGCCGCCTTCACGGCCAGCCGCTCGAGCGACGCCTCCTCGTAGCGGCGCTTCACGACGACGGGCTCGTCCGCCCGGTCGAGATTCAGGATCGCGGCCCGCAGTTCGGCCGTCGGGTTGCCCGAGAGGGCCTCGATGACGCGGAAGCCCTCGTGCGACTCGTCGTGCGTGACGGGCACGGCGACCGACGTGCGGCGGCGGAAGACATAGGGCGAGTAGCGCTCGGGATGCCGCACCGGGAACTCGCCCGGGCGGTCGGCGAAATGCTCGACGAGCAGCCGCGCGACGGGTATCTCGTTTTCGGGCGCCTCGGTCAGCGAGACGCGGATCGTATCGCCGATGCCGTCGCAGAGCAGCGCCCCGATGCCCACGGCGCTCTTGATGCGCCCCTCGAGGCCGTTTCCGGCCTCGGTGACCCCGAGGTGAATCGGGTAGTTCATCCCTTCGGCCTCCATCGCCGCCACGAGCTGCCGGTAGGCCGAGACCATCACGCGCGTGTTGCTCGACTTCATCGAGACGACCACCTGATCGAACGCCCGCTCGCGGCAGACCCGCAGGAACTCCATGGCCGAGACGACCATCCCCTCGGGCGTGTCGCCGTAGCGGTCGAAGACCCGCCGGGCGAGCGACCCGTGGTTGACGCCGATGCGCAGCGCCACGCCGCGCTCGCGGCACTGCTCGATGAGTGCCTCCAGCTCGCCGTGCTCCGTGCGGTAGTTGCCCGGGTTGATGCGCACCTTGTCGACGTACTTCGCCGCGATGGCCGCAACCTCCGGAACGAAGTGGATGTCGGCCACGACGGCCGTGCGGAAGCCGTCGCTGCGCAGCTGCCGCACGATGTTGGCAAGATTCTCGCCCTCGCGGCGCCCCTGCGCCGTGAGGCGCACGATCGGGCCGCCCGCGCGGTCGATGCGCTCGATCTGCGCGACGCTCGCCGCCGTATCGTTCGTGTCGGTGTTGGTCATCGACTGCACGGCCACGGGGTTTCCCGCGCCGATGCGCACGCATCCGATGCGCACCTCGCACGTCGGACGCCGCTGGAATTTCGTCAGGTCTGTCATGTCGTCTCCGGGTTTCGGAGCCCGCCCGGGCTCCGTACCGCAAAGATAGCCCGAATTCCGCGAAAAAGTTGCAAACCGAATGATTTTTCGGTATATTTACACACGCAACCACCCCGAAATCCGATCCTTATGAAACGCAGATTCATGCTGTTCCTGCTCTCGGCGCTCGGCTTCACGACCGCCTGCGAGAATGAAGACAAGGGCACCGTCTGCATGTACGGCACCCCGCTGATCGACTTTGAACTTCAGGGCACCGTCACCGACCAGAAGGGCAGCCCGATCCCGGGCATCGAGGACCGCACGGGCGAGGCTTCGGGCAGCTGGAACCGGGGGGCGTTCGCCCGTTCGGGCGTCGATGCGTCGCTTCCGGCAAAGACAGAAGAAGAGCAATAGAGAGCCGGTGATACGGATTGCCCGTTTTTTCGTATATTTGCTCTGTGGATAACCTCAAGAGCGATATCAAGTACGTGGCGGGCGTCGGCGAGGCGCGTGCCCGGCTTCTGGACAAGGAGCTGGGCATCCGCACCGTGGGCGATCTGCTCGACCACTTTCCGTTCCGCTACATCGACCGCACGCGCGTCTACCGCATCGCCGAAATCACGGACGAGGCGCCCACGCTCGTGCAGCTGCGCGTCCGCGTGACCGGCACGGCCTACGCCGGGACGGGGCGCAAGCGCCGCTTCACGGTCTTCGTGCAGGATGCGACGGGGCAGGCCGAGCTCGTGTGGTTCCAGGGCATCAAGTGGATCGAAAAGCGCGTCGAGGTCGGGCGCGAATACCTCGTCTTCGGACGCCCGTCGTTCTACCGCGGCCAGCTCTCGATGGCCCACCCCGAGCTGGAGACCATGGAGCAGTACCTCTCGCGCCGCGCCGAGAGCGGCATGCAGGGCATCTACCCCTCGACCGAGCGCATCTCGACGATGTTCGGCACGAAGGGCATGTACCAGATCGTCTGCAACGCCTGGGCGCTGGTCCGCGGGCACATACCCGACCCGCTGCCCGAGGAGATGCGCACCCGCTACGGGCTCATCGCGCGCCACGACGCCTACTACAACATCCACTTCCCGCAGTCGCCCGAGCTGCTGCGGCAGGCGCAGTACCGACTGAAGTTCGACGAGCTGCTCGGCGTGCAGCTCAACGTACAGTCACGCCGCACGGCCCGCCTGGCGAAGGCCGACGGGTTCCGCTTCACGCGCGTCGGCGACGCCTTCAACACCTTCTACAACGAGAAGCTCCCCTTCCCCTTGACCGGGGCGCAGAAGCGCGTGATCCGCGAAATACGGCAGGACACCGCCACGGGGTATCAGATGAACCGCCTGCTGCAGGGCGACGTCGGCAGCGGCAAGACCCTCGTGGCGCTGATGTCGATGCTGCTCGCGGTGGACAACGGCTTCCAGGCCTGCATGATGGCCCCGACGGAGATCCTCGCCCGCCAGCACTTCGCCACCATCAGCCGCCTGCTCGACGGCATGCCGGTGCGCGTGGCCATCCTGACCGGCGCCTCGAAGGCGCGCGAGCGTCGCGAAGCGCTCGAAGGGATCGCCTCGGGCGAGGTCCACATCCTCATCGGCACCCACGCGCTGATCGAGGAGTGCGTGCGCTTCGCGAACCTCGGCTTCGTGGTCATCGACGAGCAGCACCGCTTCGGCGTGCGGCAGCGCGGCATGCTGGCCGAAAAGGCCGAGAACCCCCACCTGCTGGTCATGAGCGCTACCCCCACCCCCCGCACGCTGAACATGGCCATGAGCGGCA
>ERZ780025.642-NODE-642-length-12907-cov-6.331622_pt1 | contig 12907 bp, 8 predicted proteins | sample MGYA00511862_ERZ780025 | MGnify/ENA primary metagenome ERZ780025 (study PRJEB29588, sample SAMEA2156186) | human gut metagenome | biome: human gut; feature: human-associated habitat; material: faeces | place: Denmark | collected 2008/2010 ...
CTGCAGCGCCCCCCGGCGCGGGGACCGCGTCGCCGCCTGCGGCCTGCCCTACACCCTTGCCCCGAAATACGACTGCGAAGAGCACTACCCCGCGGCACTGCCCGCCCGCGAGGTGCCGGTCTTCCTCTCGCGCCTCAAGAGCGAGGCCTACCCCGCGCCGCTCGCCGCCGGGGAGATTCTGCTCACGGCCGACACGGTGGTCGTGCTCCGCGACCGCGTGCTGGGCAAGCCCGCCGGCCGCGACGAGGCGCTGGCGATGCTCCGCGCCCTCTCGGGCCGACGCCACACGGTCGTCTCAGGCGTCACGCTCCGCACCGCCGCCCGCATGCACACCTTCGCCGTCGAGACCGACGTCTGGTTCCGCCCCCTGACCGACGAGGAGATCGTCTACTACGTCGACACGTTCCGTCCCTTCGACAAGGCCGGCGCCTACGGCATTCAGGAGTGGATCGGCTACGCCGCGATCGAGCGCATCGACGGCTCGTTCTACAACGTCATGGGGCTGCCCGTACAGCGGCTCTACACCGAACTGGATAAATTCATCGACCTGTTATAATCCTATGAAAAGAACCTTGCTGACACTGCTGGCGGCGCTGACGCTGCTGCCCGCCCTCGCCGACGAGGGCATGTGGTTCCCGAGCCTCATCTCGACGCGCATCGACGACATGCGCGCCAAAGGATTCCGCCTCACGGCCGAAGAGATCTACTCGATCAACCGCGCCTCGATGAAGGATGCCGTCGTACTCTTCGACGGCGGCTGCACGGGCGAGCTGATCTCGGCCGAAGGGCTGCTGCTGACCAACCACCACTGCGGCTACGACGCCATCCAGGCCCACTCGTCCGTCGAACACGACTACCTGACCTACGGATTCTGGGCCCGCACGCGCGCCGAGGAGCTGCCCAACGAGAAGCTGAACGTGAAGTTCCTCGTCAGGATGGAGGAGATCACCGACCGCCTCGCGGCGGGCGAGACGGCCGAGGAGATCATCCGCGCGGCCGAGGCCGAAGGGACGGGCTACCGGGCCTCGGTCGAACAGATGTACTACGGCAACCAGCAGTTCCTGTTCGTCTACGAGCAGTTCGACGAGGTGCCCCTCGTGGGCACGCCCCCCTCGTCGATCGGCAAGTTCGGCGGCGACACCGACAACTGGATCTGGCCGCGCCATACGGGCGACTTCTCCCTCTTCCGCATCTACGCCTCAAAGGAGAACAAGCCGGCGGCCTACTCGCCCGACAACGTCCCCTACCGGCCGAAAAAGCACTTCACGATCTCGACGAAGGGGGTGCGCGAGGGGGACTTCACGATGATCTACGGCTTCCCGGGCAACACGCAGGAGTACATCCTCTCGGATGCCGTGGCCTACATCGCCGAGCGCTCCGACCCGGCGAAGATCGCTATCCGTGACGGACGCCTCGCAATCATCGCCGCCGCCCAGGTGAGCGACCCCGCGCTGCGCATCCACTATGCGGCCAAGCACGCCGCCATCGCCAACGCCTGGAAGAAATGGCAGGGCGAGGTGCTGGGCCTCACGCGCCGCGGCACCGTGGCCTCGAAGCGCGACTACGAGGAGCGCTTCACCGCTTGGGCCGCGGACAAACCCGCCTACCGCGACGTCGTGCACGACCTCAAGGCCGAATACGCCCGCGTCACGGAGCCCTACTTCGCCCGCGAGATCACGCTGGAGACGCTGCGCGCGCTGCCGGCGAAATATTCGGATGCGGAGCGCGCCGCGGAGCTCTTCGCACGGTGCGAGCCGACCGAACGAGCCCTCTACCGCTACCTCTTCGATCAGTACGCCGAGCGCTGCCCGGCACAGTATCAGGTGCCGGAGTTCCTCGACGGCGTGGCGGCGGCCGGCTCCGTCGAAGCCTTTGCCGACCGGGTCTTCGACGAGGTATGGCAGGGCGGCGCAACGCCCCTCTCGGACTCGCTGCGCGTCGGCGTCACGCGCATGACGAAACACATCGGCTGGCTGCTCGGCACCGACGCCCTGCGCAACCTCAACAGCCGGCGCCTGAACGAACTCTATACGGTCTACATCCGCGGGCTGCGCGAGTGGGACACCATGCGGGCCTTCTACCCCGACGCCAACCTCACGCTGCGCGTGGCCTACGGTTCCGTCGCCGGCTATGAGTACGCCGACGGCGAGTACCACACGCCGCAGACGACCCTCGACGGCATCATCGCCAAGGACAACCCCAAAATCTACGACTACGACATTCCGCAGCGGCTGCGCGACCTCTACGCGACGAAGGATTACGGACGCTGGGGCGTCGAGATCGACGGCCGCCGCACGGTGCCGGTCTGCTTCCTGGCGACGAACCACACGACGGGCGGCAACTCCGGATCGCCGGTGCTGAATGCCCGCGGCGAGCTCATCGGCCTGAACTTCGACCGCACGTGGCGCTCGACGATGAGCGACATTGCCTTCGACCCGACGATCTGCCGCAACATCGCCGTGGACATCCGCTACGTGTTGTTCGTCATCGACTGCGTCGGCGATGCCGGGGAGCTCATCCGGGAGATGACGCTCCGCTGACACGCCGCCCCGCCCGACGCGGGCGGAGGGCAGCCAGGCGGGCCGAACGGCCTTTCCGACCGATACGACGGGACCCTTTGCGGGGTCCCGTCGCTGTTTCGGAGCTATTTTTTCGGGATTTTGTCAGAAAAATTTTGCGAATCACAAAATAGTATCTATATTTGCACACCCGAATTACAAATCGGCCATAGAGGCCCAGGTGGTGAAATTGGTAGACACGCTACTTTGAGGGGGTAGTGAACAATTGCGTTCGTGCAAGTTCGAGTCTTGTCCTGGGCACCAGAAACCGCGTTAGAGGAAACTCTGACGCGGTTTTTCGTTTTCCGTGTCCGCACCGTGTCCGCATTTCATCCTGAACCACATAATCAGCATCCGTCAGGATCACCCAGTCAACCGGTTGGAGCAAGAATTGTCTGTGCGATACGGAGAGTTACCGATCATCGCATTGAAAATGCAAACCTGGCTCCATTAACAGCAAAGTGATTTACATCCCCACTCCAACGTCGAGCGTGCCGCAGCAGCCGTTCGTGCGGAGGATGACTTGTCATGAAAGAGCCAGGCACCGTGACATTCAACCCTGATTGCCTACCAACATATACCTAATCCGTTCCAAAATCAGGCTGAAAAAATCATAAAAAGTGAGTATTGCCGGGGCGCTGAGGCTCCGGTAATTTTGCTCCCGGAAAAATAACAATCAGCCCTATGAAAATCAAATCTGTACTTATGATGTTATCCGCCGCAGTCTTTATGATGGCGTGTGACAAGGATGAAAACGGTTCGAAAACGGTCAACTTTGCCGGCAGTTACAAAGGTTATACGCTGGCCAGTTGCAACTATTTCCAAAACATGATCTCACCGGACGAAACCGTCGTCATCACGAAAAATACGGACGGCTCCGCCTCCGTATCGTTCACCTCCGCCACGTGGGGTACATTCACCATCACCGATGCACAGGCGAGTGTAAGCGGAGACATCTGCTCCCTTTCGGGCAGCGGGCAGACGCAGATGGGCATGGGTGGAAGCACCTCGGCCTACGACTGTACTTTCACGGCCGAGATCAAGTCACAGACCGATGCCCGGATGGAGTTTTCGATACCGGCCGTCATGGGCGGCATGACCCTTACGTTCCAGACGGGCGACGCCCCGGCCGACCTGCTGCTGGCCGGAACCTACGAAGGATATACGGATGCCGACTGTGCGATGTTCCAGGATCGTTATACCGATGGCGAAAGCGTAAAACTGACGGCCAACGGCGACGGCAGCGTGAAGGTTGTCTTCGAATCCGCCTCGTGGGGAACCTTTACCGTTGAGTCGGCTACTGCGACTAAGGAGGGCGAAGAGTACGTCTTTACGGGCAGCGGCAGCGTGGCCATGGGAATGGGCGAATCGACCAGCAACTACGACTTCACGCTCAGCGGCCGGACCAATGCCGCCAAGGACGACTTCTCGATTGCGTTCAACGTACCGGCCGTCATGGGCGGACTGACCATCACGCTGCTGCCGGGAACGGCTCCCGCCACGGAAGAGTAACTCGACGAAAAAGCGAGATTGGCCATGAACTGCAAACAGGCTGGGCTGTTCTTGTCGGGAGCGACACTGCTGCTGTCGCTCCCGGCCTGCAACGGCATCTTCGAGGGTATCTATGATATGCCCACATCCGGGACCGGGAACGAATATGGGTTTATCCTCATCGACGAAGGAACCCGCACGGGACGGATCTATATCAACGCCACGGATTATACCGAATGGCATTATGTCGATTTGCACGGCAAACAGGTAACAACGACACCGGTGGGTGAAGCGGCTCCCGAAACGTGGGATTTTGCCGTACACCGATATGACACGAAGACCAACGGCGGCACCGTTTGGGAAAGTCAGACGGGGTCTTTCGATGCACTTCCGGCGCCCGAATCGGTTTCCGAAGAGCAATGGACGGAAGATGAATGGACCACCGACCGCATTACGGTCGACATGTCGCAAATGATGGACGGCATCATCCTCTACGCCGAAGACTACTGGAACCCATGCCTTTCCCGGTGGCTCAACGTTGACACTTCGACCATGCCGCCGGTCTACACCCTCTCGGGGAAGACCTACCTGCTTCGTCTGGCGGACGGCAGCTGTGCGGCGTTGCGGCTGACGAATTTTATGAACGACGCCGCCGTAAAGGGCTATATGACCATTGACTACCTCTATCCCGTCGAATGATGATAAAACAACTTGTATTCTTCCTTTTCGGGATTCTGTTTGCACTACAAACTCAGGCTCAATACAAAATATCCGGCACCGTTACGGACGTTACGGGGCAACCGCTCGTCGGAGCGGCCATTACCGTAAGGGAACTGCCGTCGCTCGGTGCCGTTGCCGACACGAAGGGGCGTTATGAAATTGCACTTCCAGGCAAAGAAACGTATACGCTTTGCGCCTCGTTTGTCGGGTACGAACCGGCCAGCGAAAAGGTTGCTGCCGATCAATCCGGGCCCTTGAATTTCCGCCTCGCGGAGCACTCCACGATGATGGATCAGGTGGTGGTGACGGCCACCCGTACCCCGAAACTGTTGAAGGATGTTCCGATTGTCACCCGTGTCATCTCCGAGGCCGATATCAAACAGGTCGATGCGACGCATGTCGGCGACCTGCTGCAAAGCGAGTTGCCGGGCATCGAGTTCTCTTATTCGATGAACCAGCAGGTGTCGCTCAATATGTCGGGATTCGGCGGCAATTCGGTGCTGTTCCTCGTCGATGGCGAGCGGCTGGCGGGCGAAACGCTCGACAATGTCGATTACAGCCGTCTGAACATGGACAATGTCGGACGTATCGAGATTGTCAAAGGGGCCGTTTCATCGCTCTACGGGTCGAATGCCATCGGCGGCGTGGTGAACATCATCAGCCGCGAGTCGCGGGAGCCGTGGTCGGTCAATCTGAACGGTCGTTACGGCGCTCACGACGAGCAGCGTTACGGAGGCTCGGTGGGGTTCAATCAGGGCCGGTTCAATTCGATGACCAACGTGCAGTACACTTCGATCGACGCCATCGACCTCTCGAAGGGAACCGACAACGCAGAGGTCGGCGATTACAGCACCATATTCGGCAATTCGTCGCTCAACATCAAGGAGCGGCTCGTCGTCACGGCGGCCGAAGACTTGAAGTTCACGGCCCGGGCGGGTTACTTTTACCGCGAGCGCGACGCTTCGGAGAGCATCAAGGACCGCTACCGCAGCTTCTCGGGCGGACTGAAGGGCAACTGGGCGATTTCGCCGTCCGATGATCTGGAACTCTCCTATGCCTTTGACCAGTACGACAAGAGCGACTATCTGGTTCCCACGTCGCGAGACGTGCGCGATTACAGCAACGTGCAGCACACCCTGCGTACGCTCTACAACCATACGTTCTCCGGGAAACACATCCTCACCGTCGGAGGAGACTACATGCGAGACTACCTGATGTCCTACCAGTTTACGGACAACGGCAGCCATACGCAGCATACGGCCGATGCCTTCGCACAGTTCGACTGGAACCCGCACCGGAGATTCAACCTCATTGCGGGCCTGCGCTTCGACCATTTTTCGGCAGCAAATCTTTCGCACCTTTCGCCAATACTCGGTGTGATGTATAAGGTTGCAAACTGTTCGCTTCGGGCATCATACGCAGGCGGATTCCGTGCCCCGACCCTCAAGGAGATGTACATGGACTTCTATATGGGCAATATCTTCATGATCTACGGAAATCCGGAACTGAAAGCCGAGACGAGCCACAACTTTTCACTCTCGGCTGAGTATCTGAAAGGACAGCACAGTTTCACCGTAACGGGATTCTACAATCTGGTGGACAACCGCATCACCACGGTCTGGAACCAGGAGCTTGACGGGCAGGTCTACACGAACATGTCGCCCCTGCAGGTGGCCGGAGCCGAGGCCAATGCGTCGGGACGATATGCATGCGGCATCTCGTGGCGCGTGTCGTATGCCTACACGCGCGAGATGATCGAGCGGGGAGAGCCGCTGCTCTCCTCGACCCGTCCCCATGCGGCCACGGCGCGCCTGGCTTATGACCGGCAGTGGAAGAACTACGGTCTGAACGTGTCACTGTCGGGACGCTGGCTGTCGCGTGTCACGTGTGACGTCTACACCGAGCTGACCTCCTACGAGGAGACCGTGCGGCAGACCTATCCGGGCTATACGATCTGGAAACTGAGCCTCACGCAGCATCTGTGGCGCGGGATGGATCTGACGCTGGCTGTGGACAACCTTTTCAACTATCGCCCCGATTACTATTACAGCAATTCTCCCACGACCGTCGGTACGACCTGCTCGGTGGGTCTTTCGCTGAATCTCGAACAATTTTTCAAGCGTAAATAAAGGATGAAACAGAAGATACCAATGATCTGGGCAGGCGTGATCCTGCTTGCCGTCGTATTGAGCGTTGTGGCGTGGAACCGTTGGTTCTCGGCCACACGCATCGCTTTTGTAAATTACCAGGCTACGACCCTCGGCCAGATTGCCCGGTCCAATGACCATGCGCGGATCCGTCTTGCCTCGGTCGAACCGTCGGAATTCGGCCGATTAGGGCGTTATGACGTGGTACTGATGAACGGCATGGGGCTCCGCATCACGGCCGAGGAGCGGGCCGCACTCCAACGGGCCGCCGACCGCGGGCTTACAGTCATCACGACCATGGCAACCAACCCTGCCAACGAGATCGTTTCGGCGGACTCCGCGACGCTGGCGACCGTCAAGGGCTACCTCAGCGGCGGCCGGAAGAACTACCGCAACCTGCTCGTCACCCTGCGCCGCACGGTCGACGGCAAGCGGTTCGATACGGATGAGCCCGAGCCGCCCGTCGTACGCGACCTGCGGCAATTTTACCACGCCGATCCGTCGGATCCCGAGGCGGAGGAGCTGGATTTCGACAGCGTGGAGGCCTACGAGGCCTTCCTCGCGCGGCACGGCCTGCTGAAAGCGGATGCTCCGCGGGTGATCGTGACGGGACAGATGGGTGAACCGGCTGAACTGATCGCCCGGCTCGAGGAGACCGGCAACGCGGTCTATCCCCTCCGCAACCTGCAGGCGGCGATTCAGAGCGGACAGGCCGATTCGATCCGTCCGTCGGCCGTTGTCAACATGGCCCACGGACGCCTGGGCGATGCTGTTGTGGAGTACCTGACGCGCCAGAACATTCCGCTCTTCTCACCGCTCAACGTCAACCGGCTGGTCGACGAATGGGAGGCCGACAAGATGGGCATGAACGGCGGTTTCCTGTCGCAGAGTGTTGTGATGCCCGAGATCGACGGCGCGATCCGCTCCCAGGTGTTGTTCGGACATCGCCTCGACGGCGAAGGGCTGCAGCAGGTCCATGCCATTCCCGAGCGGCTGGAACGGTTTGTCGAGACGGTGAACCTCCATATTGCCCTGCAGCGCAAACCCAACAGTGAGAAGCGCATAGCGATCTACTACTACAAGGGCCCGGGGCAAAATACCCTGACGGCCTCGGGTATGGAGGTCATTCCGTCGCTCTACAACCTGCTCGTACGGCTCCGCAACGAAGGCTATCGCGTGGAGCATCTCCCCGCGACGCCCGAGGGGTTGGCAGCCCTCATCCAGCAACAGGGGGCCGTTTTCAACGACTATGCCCACGGCGCCAAGGCCGAATTCCTGAAAAAAGGCCAACCGGCGCTCATCTCCTCCGAGGAGTACGCCGCGTGGACCGCTGAAGCAATACCTGCGGAGCGGATGGAGGAGGTAGTTGCACTCGACGGCCCGTTCCCGGGCCACTACCTCTCCGACGACGAGGGACGGCTGGCGCTGCCGCGCATCGAACTGGGCAACATCGTACTGCTGCCGCAGCTGGCGGCCGGGGCGGGTGACGACGACTTCGCCATCGTCCACGGCACCGATGCCGCTCCACCCCACGCCTACGTCGCCTCCTATCTCTGGGCCCGCTACGCCTTCCGGGCCGATGCCATCGTCCACTTCGGCACGCACGGCAGCCTGGAGTTCACGCCCCGCAAACAGGTGGCCCTGAGCGACAGCGACTGGCCCGATGCGCTGATCGGAGCCACACCGCACCTCTACATCTACTCGATCGGCAACGTCGGGGAGGGCGTCATTGCCAAACGCCGCGCCTATGCCACCCTGCAGTCGTATCTGACCCCTCCGTTCATGGAGAGTAGCGTGCGCGGCATCTACCGCGACCTGAACACGGCGATCCAGGCCTACAACGACCTGCTCTACGCCGACGGACAGCCCGATACGCGGGCCGCGGCGCTGCGCGTCAAGCAACTGACCGTCGAACTGGGCATCCACCGTGAACTGCGGCTCGATTCCCTGCTGACCGAACCCTATACCGAGGCGGAGATCGCCCGCATTGAGACGTTTGCCGAAGAGCTTGCCGCGGAGAAGATCACCGGTGAACTCTATACGATGGGCCAGCCCTACTCCGCCGAACGCATCCGCAGCAGCCTCTTTGCCATGACCACCGAGCCAATCGCCTATTCACTGCTGGCGCTCGACCGGTTCCGCGGCCGGGCCGGCGCCGACCTTGAAAAACACCGTACGCTCTTCACGCGCCGCTACCTCAATCCGGCCCGCGAACTGGTCGGACGCCTTTTGAGCGGGACGCAGCAGCCGACCGATGCTTTTATCTGCTCGACGGCGGGCATCTCGACTGCAGAACTGGAAAAGGCCCATGAGATTCAGCGGTCGCTCTCCGCTCCGCAGGACATGATGGCCCGCATGATGGCGATGGCTTCGTCGGGTTCATCGATGCAGCATCCGGCCGGTACTTCCAAGTCGGGCAAAGGGGCCTCGAAACACCCCTCGTGGATCCCGAAAGTGGGCAAACGCCCCGCAAACGCCGGACCGTCGGAGGAGAAGAAACCCGCAGCCATGCCGGCCGATGCGATGGCTGCCATGATGGGCCTCGGCAAGGAGTACACAAAGGAGGAGCGCGAGTTTGCCCGGGTGGTGACCGAACTCGAACGCACGATCCGCAACGTCGGCAACTATCGCCGCGCATTGGAGCAGAGCCCCGAGGCGGAGCTTTCGTCGCTCGTTAATGCCCTGAACGGCGGTTATACGGCTCCTTCGCCGGGCGGCGACCCGATTGCCAACCCCAACACGCTGCCCACGGGCCGCAACCTCTATGCCGTCAATGCCGAGGCAACGCCGAGCGAGCGGGCCTGGGAGCGCGGCCGCGAGCTGGCCGACGAGACGATCCGCATGTACCGCGAACGTCACCACGACTCGCTACCCCGCAAGGTGAGCTACACGCTCTGGAGCGGCGAATTCATCGAGACCGAGGGGGCAACGCTCGCACAGGTACTCTACATGCTGGGCGTCGAGCCTGTCCGCGACGTTTTCGGACGGGTAAGCGACCTGCGGCTCATCCCCTCCGAGGAGTTGGGGCGTCCGCGCATCGATGTCGTCGTACAGACCAGCGGCCAGCTGCGCGACCTGGCGGCTTCGCGGCTGTTCCTCATCTCGCTGGCCCTTGAGATGGCCGCCGCAGCAAAGGACGACAGCTATGAGAACTTCGTGACCCGGGGCGTTGTCGATGCCGAGCAGACGCTCATCGACAAGGGACTTTCGCCACGGGAGGCGCGCGAGATCTCGACCCGCCGGGTCTTCGGCGGCGTCAACGGCAACTATGGCACGGGCATTACCGGTATGGTGCAGAGTGGCGACCGTTGGGAAAACTCCTCGGAGATCGCCGCGGTCTACCTGCAGAACATGGGAGCCTATTACGGCAGCGAGCAGGCTTGGGAGCAGGTGCAGCAATATGCGTTGGAGGCAGCCCTGGTCAACACCGATGCCGTCGTGCAGCCACGCCAGAGCAATACGTGGGGAGCCTTGAGCCTCGACCATGTCTACGAATTCATGGGCGGCATGAACCTCGCCGTGCGCAACGTCACGGGCCGGGAGCCCGATGCCTACCTGAGCGATTACCGCAACCGGAACCGCGTGCGGATGCAGGAGCTCAAGGAGGCAATCGGCGTCGAGAGCCGCACGACGATCTTCAATCCGAACTACATCCGCGCGAAGATGCAGGGCGGAGCGAGTGCCGCTGCGGGCTTTGCCGCGGTGGTGCAGAACACCTACGGCTGGAACGTCATGAAGCCCGACGTGGTGGACAACGAGCTCTGGGACGAGATCTACGATGTCTACGTGCAGGACAAGTTCGGCATGGGGCTCCGCGGCTATTTCGAGCAGCAGAATCCCGCCGCGCTGGAGGAGATCTCGGCCGTGATGCTCGAAACGGCCCGCAAGGGGATGTGGCACGCCTCGGACGAGCAGCTCGCGACGCTCGCCGCCCTCCACACCGAACTGGTCGACAAGCACGGCCCCTCGTGCTCGGGATTTGTCTGCGACAACGCCAAACTGCGCGACTTCATCGCCTCGAAGAGTGCGCCCGAGGCTGCCCGGAACTACCAGCGGCAGATCCGCGAGGTGCGCGAGGTTTCGCTCGACACGAATGCCGGCACGGTGCTCAAACGCGAGGAGTTCACCGCCTCCGACCGCACGACCACGCTGGTCAGCAACACCGTTGTCGCCGTGCTCGTCATCGGCCTCATCGCGGTGCTGGTTCTTGTGGTTCGCCGCCGGCGCAAAAAGATGGAAGAGTAATGGACACCGTCGTATTGGTCATGATGATTGTGGTCTGCTTCAACTACCTCATGAAGCAGACCTGGCGCAAGCCCCGGTTTGTAGCCCTTTCGGCCGTTGTCTGCGCCCTGTTCGTCGGACTGGCGTGGCCCTGGGCCATCGAGCAGTCGAAAAACCAGATTGCGGACTGGCTCGCCGACTCCGCGCTGATGCTCGACCTGGCGGTTCTCCTCACGCTGGAGGTCGCCTTGCAGATGACCTTCTGTGTCGTTGCGGCACACATCCACACGGCGGGGCGCGTAAAACCCTCCGTCGTGCGGCTCTACCGCCTGCTGCGCTGGTTCCCGGGGCTGCTCATTTTCCCGGTGCTGTTCAGCCTGCTGGTTGCCGCCATCTTCTCGCTTCCCGGGATGTCGTTTCCGTTGGTTGCCTGGTCGCTGGCCGCGGTTGTGGCGGCGGTGATTCCTCTGGGGCGTTGGGCGTTGAAGCACCTCCTGCCCGAACGGGAGATCCGCCTTGAACTGCTCTTCCTTGCCAATGCATTGATTGCCATTCTGGGCGTCATCGCCACGGTCAACGGCCGCACGGCTGTCGCCGGGGCCACGGCTGTCGACTGGCCCGCGTTGGGCAGTGTGATGTCCCTTGTTGCGGCGGGAGGGCTCCTTGGCGTGGCGGTTTTCCGAATCAAACAGAAACGTATGAATAAAAAACTGAAATAAAACCATGAATTACATTTCCGACATCCTCTATTGGATCTCGACCGGCCTGCTCGTTCCGGTCATCGTCCTGCTGATCTTTTTCTTCGGACGCTCGCTGCTCTTGATCGGCAGCTTCTTCGGGCAGTATCTCGCCATCCGCCGCACGGCCTCGCTCATCGGACGCGAACTGGATGGGCTCACTCCGCAGACGGTCGCCACGCTTGCCGAACGCCTTCCGAAAAAGAATCCCTCGCTGGTCGTGGTCTACCTGAACCGCCTGCTCGAAGCCCGCGACAATGCGCCCCTTCGCCAGCGGCTCGTTGCCGACTTCGAGATCGAGGCCGACCGGGACCTCGCCACCTCGAAGACGCTCTCCAAGATGGGCCCCATGCTCGGACTGATGGGAACGCTCATCCCGATGGGCCCGGCACTCGTGGGGCTCTCGACGGGCGACATCGCCTCAATGGCTTACAACATGCAGGTGGCCTTTGCTACAACCGTCGTGGGACTGTTCGCCGCCGCCATCGGCTTCATCACCCAGCAGGTCAAGCAACGCTGGTATCTGAAGGATTTGTCCAACCTGGAGTTCGTAGCGGAGTTGTTGAATGCACAAACCGAGAAGCGATGAGACGCAATTTACTGAAGCACGACGGGGAGAATGACCCGATGAGCGTCGCGAGCAACCTGTTCGACGTAGCGATGGTCTTTGCCGTGGCGCTGATGGTGGCGCTGGTGAGCCGATACAACATGACAGAGATGTTCAGCCAAGAGGATTTCACGATGGTGAAAAACCCCGGCAAGGAGAACATGGAGATCATCACCAAGGAGGGTGAAAAGATCAACCGCTACACCCCTTCGGAGGATCAGGATTCTCAGAGCGGCAAGCGTGGCCGCAAGGTCGGCGTGGCCTATGAACTCGAGAACGGTGAGATCATCTACGTTCCTGAATAAGACATATCTCCAATAAAGCGTGTTGATCTCTCTCATATCTTTTTAACTCATTATTAAAAAGATAAGCCGCCGGAGGAACTTTGCGCAAGGTTTGCCTGTGGCAACTTGTTCTGACCTT
>ERZ780025.652-NODE-652-length-12779-cov-10.740962_pt1 | contig 12779 bp, 9 predicted proteins | sample MGYA00511862_ERZ780025 | MGnify/ENA primary metagenome ERZ780025 (study PRJEB29588, sample SAMEA2156186) | human gut metagenome | biome: human gut; feature: human-associated habitat; material: faeces | place: Denmark | collected 2008/2010 ...
CATGAATGACGGTATCGACACCATGCGGGACAACAACGACATAGCGCCGTTCAAGAACATCCTCAACGAGATGTACAGCAAGGACATTTCCAAGAAGGTTCATTCCTCTTATCTGCTGAAAGCGCAGAAAGGCCAGTTTACCGGCTGCCTTGCCCCTTTCGGGTATCGGAAAGACCCGGAGGACAAAAACCATCTGCTGATTGATGAGGAAACGGCTCCCATTGTCCGGCGTCTGTTTGCGTGGGCGCTGGAAGGACACGGCCCCAACTACATCCGGCGCAGGCTGGAAGAAGAAAAAATCCCATGCCCGACCTACTGGAACCGGGTGCGGGGCTTTCGGAACGTGTCAACCAAGTGGGAAAAGAAAGACCCGGTCAACGGGCGGTATATGTGGGACTTCTCCGTGATTAAGGACATCCTGATGAACCCCGTCTACACCGGCGCTATCGCTTCCCAGAAGAAGGAATACCGCTTCAAAATCGGCACCATCGGGGAGAAGAAGCCGGAGGACTGGATTGTAGTGGAGAACCAGCATGAGCCGCTTGTTGACCGCAAGACCTTTGACATCGTGCAGCGCAAGCTGAAATCCCGGCAGCGCCCCCGCCAGACCGGGGAAATCAGCCTGTTTGCGGGGCTTATCAAGTGCGGCGAGTGCGGGAAGTCGCTGACGATCCGCTACACCAACGACAAGCACCCGAAGCAGATTTATTCCTGTAAGACCTACAACGCCTACGGGAAACAGCACTGTACCCAGCACCGGGTTGAGTACGACACCCTTTACAGCCTTGTGCTGAACAAAATCCGGGAGTGCGCCAGAGCCGCCCTGATGGACGGGGAAGCCGTTGCCGGGAAGCTGACCGACACCTGCGAAGCCGAGCAGAAAGGCCAGCGGGAAGCGTTGGAGCGTTCCCTAACCAAAGACGAGGAACGGATTGACGTTCTGGAAAAGATGGTGCTGCGGCTGTATGAGGATATGGTTGCCGGGCGTATCAGCGAAGCGAACTTCAATCTGCTGATGGAAAAGACGCAGGCGGAACAGGCCGAGTTGAAAGCAAAGGTTGAGGAAGGCCGGAAGAAGCTGGCCGATGAAATCCGGCTTGCGTGTGACGCCCGCCAGTGGGTAGAAGCCATTCAGGAATACGCCGACATCACGGAACTGGACGCCGCCACCCTTAACCGCCTGATTAAAGAAATCGTTGTCCATGAGAGCATAGACAGCGAAAAGACAAGACACATTTCTATCGAAATTCATTTCAATCTCAAACCCATCCCGGAGGTGGAGCAGGTCACGGCCTGACCTGCCCCCGCCGGGGCGGTTCTTAAAAACTCCATAGATATTTCTTGACACGCCGCCGCCCGCCATCGAGCCGTTTTCCTACACCTATTTGGGTATGAAACAGCTTATGGCCGGTGCTGGTGTAGCCGTTGTTGGTATGGTTCTTGTACCTCTGCTCTCCGGGCTGTTCTCTGTCTAAGCGTTCCTGCATGAAATCCTTGCCGCTCCCGCAGTTCTGCGGGGGCGGCGGAAAGGAGGTTGACACCGTATGGATTTCTTACTTGAAGCCCTGACAAATTGGCTGAAAGAAATGCTGGTGGGCGGTATTATGAGCAACCTTTCGGGGATGTTTGACAGCGTAAACCAACAGGTCGCGGATATATCCGTACAGGTAGGACAGACCCCACAGGGATGGAATGGCAGTATTTTCAATATGATTGAGAATCTGTCAAACTCCATCATGGTGCCGATTGCAGGTGTGATCCTGGCTATCGTGATGACCGTAGACCTGATCCAGATGATTGCAGACAAGAACAACCTGCATGATGTGGATACCTGGATGATTTTCAAGTGGGTGTTCAAATCAGCTGCCGCCATCCTCATTGTCACAAACACATGGAATATCGTGATGGGCGTCTTTGATATGGCGCAGAGCGTGGTGGCGCAGGCGGCAGGGATTATCAATTCGGATGCGTCCATTGACATTTCCTCAGTTATGACCGATCTGGAACCGAGGCTGATGGAAATGGATTTGGGACCGCTGTTCGGACTGTGGTTCCAATCCCTCTTTATTGGCATTACCATGTGGGCGTTGTATATCTGTATCTTTATCGTTATTTATGGCCGTATGATCGAGATCTACCTTGTAACTTCGGTGGCTCCCGTTCCAATGGCTGCAATGATGGGCAAAGAATGGGGCGGTATGGGACAGAATTGCCTCCGATCCCTGCTGGCACTGGGCTTTCAGGCGTTTCTCATTATCGTCTGCGTGGCAATTTATGCTGTGCTGGTGCAGAACATCGCTCTGGAAGATGACATCATCATGGCAATCTGGAGCTGCGTGGGCTACACCGTACTGCTATGTTTTACGCTGTTCAAAACCGGCAGTCTCGCCAAATCAGTCTTTCAGGCGCACTAAAACGGAAGGAGGTTTCCACATTGGCTTATGTACCCGTACCCAAGGACTTAACAAAAGTCAAAACAAAGGTCATGTTCAATCTGACCAAGCGGCAGCTTATCTGCTTCACGGGCGGAGCGCTTATTGGCGTACCGCTTTTCTTTTTGCTCAGAAAACCTACCGGAAACAGTGTAGCGGCTATGTGTATGATGCTGGTTATGCTGCCCTTCTTTATGCTGGCTATGTACGAAAAGCATGGACAGCCCCTGGAAAAGATCGTGGGCAACATTCTCAAAGTAGCTGTGATCCGTCCAAAGCAGCGACCTTACCAGACCAACAACTTTTATGCCGTATTAAAGCGGCAGGAAATGCTCGATAAGGAGGTGTATGACATTGTTCACCGCAATAAAAAAATGGCTGCATCGGATGTTCGGAAAAACCGAGGAAAAAACTGTGCAGCCGGTAAAGACAAAGAAAAAACTGTCCCGCGCCGATAAGAAGCAGATCGAAGCGGCCATTGCCCGCGCTAACCGCACGGACAAAAAAGGAAAATCTGCGCAGGACAGTATCCCTTATGAACGGATGTGGCCGGACGGAATCTGCCGCGTATCGGACAGCCACTACACAAAGACCATCCAGTTTCAGGACATCAACTATCAGCTCTCCCAAAACGAAGATAAGACGGCAATCTTTGAGGGTTGGTGTGATTTCCTCAATTATTTTGATAGCTCGATTCATTTCCAGCTGTCTTTTTTGAACCTTGCGGCATCGGAGGAGACCTTTGCTAACTCCATTTCCATCCCGCCCCAGAGGGACGCCTTTGACAGTATCCGCGAGGAATACACCACAATGCTGCAAAATCAGCTGGCCAGAGGTAACAACGGTCTCATCAAGACCAAATACCTGACCTTTGGTATCGACGCGGACAGCATCAAAGCCGCCAAGCCCCGTCTGGAGCGTATTGAGACCGATATACTTAATAACTTCAAGCGTCTTGGTGTAGCTGCCAGAACGCTGGACGGTAAAGAAAGGCTTTTTCAGCTTCATGCGGTATTCCACATGGATGAACAACTCCCGTTTCAGTTTGAATGGGACTGGCTGGCTCCTTCCGGTCTGTCCACAAAGGATTTTATTGCACCAAGCTCCTTTGAGTTCCGCACCGGCAAGCAGTTCCGTATGGGTAAGAAATACGGGACTGTTTCTTTTTTGCAGATTCTCGCACCGGAACTGAATGACCGTTTGCTGGCTGATTTTCTGGATATGGAAAGCTCGCTCATTGTGAGTATGCACATTCAGTCGGTGGATCAGGTGAAAGCCATCAAAACGGTAAAGCGGAAGATTACCGACCTGGACCGCAGCAAGATCGAGGAACAGAAAAAAGCAGTCCGTGCCGGATACGACATGGACATCATTCCATCTGACCTTGCTACCTACGGCAGTGAAGCGAAAAAACTCTTGCAGGATTTGCAGAGCCGCAACGAGAGAATGTTCCTTTTGACCTTTCTGGTGCTGAACACAGCGGACAATCCCCGTCAGCTTGGCAACAACATCTTTCAGGCAGGCTCTATTGCCCAGAAGTATAACTGTCAGCTGACCAGGCTGGACTTCCAGCAGGAAGAAGGGCTGATGAGCTGTCTGCCTCTGGGTCTCAATCAGATTGAGATTCAGCGAGGACTGACCACCAGTTCCACAGCTATCTTTGTGCCCTTTACTACGCAGGAACTGTTCCAGAACGGGAAAGAAGCCCTGTACTACGGCATCAATGCTCTGTCAAACAACCTCATTATGGTGGACAGAAAGCTGCTGAAAAACCCCAACGGCCTGATTCTGGGTACGCCAGGTTCCGGTAAGTCCTTCAGCGCAAAACGAGAAATTGCCAACTGCTTTTTGCTTACCAGCGATGATGTCATTATCTGTGACCCGGAAGCGGAGTACGCACCTCTTGTTGAGCGTCTGCATGGGCAGGTCATCAAGATCTCACCTACTTCAACCAACTATATCAATCCGATGGATCTGAATCTGGACTATTCGGATGATGAAAGCCCGCTGTCACTCAAGTCTGACTTTATCCTCAGCTTGTGTGAGCTGATCGTGGGCGGTAAGGAGGGCTTGCAGCCGGTGCAGAAAACCATTATTGACCGTTGTGTACGGTTGGTTTACAACGAATATCTCAATGACCCGAAGCCGGAGAATATGCCGATTTTGGAGGACCTTTATAACCTGTTGCGGGAGCAGGAAGAAAAAGAAGCTCAGTACATTGCAACGGCATTGGAAATCTATGTAACGGGTTCGTTGAATGTGTTCAATCATCAGAGCAATGTGGACATTGATAACCGGATTGTCTGCTACGACATCAAGGAACTGGGCAAGCAGCTTAAAAAAATCGGTATGCTGGTGGTACAGGATCAGGTGTGGAACCGCGTTACCATCAACCGTGCCGCCCACAAGTCCACCCGTTACTACATCGACGAGATGCACCTGCTTTTGAAGGAGGAGCAGACCGCCGCCTATACGGTGGAAATCTGGAAGCGATTCAGAAAATGGGGCGGTATTCCGACAGGTATCACCCAGAATGTCAAAGACCTTTTGAGCAGCCGCGAGGTAGAGAACATCTTTGAAAACTCGGACTTCGTGTATATGCTTAACCAGGCAGGCGGAGACCGCCAGATTTTGGCGAAGCAACTGGGGATTTCCACGCACCAGCTTAGCTATGTGACCCACTCCGGTGAGGGCGAGGGCCTGCTGTTCTATGGTTCCACGATCCTGCCGTTTGTGGATCACTTCCCGAAGAACACCGAACTTTACCGCATTATGACTACCAAACCCCAGGAACTGAAAAAGAAGGAGGATGAATGATGATGAACCCCAACATTTTGAATAAAAATCCGCTGATGTTTTTTGACAGGGCGGTAAATGCCCAGCGCAGCCAGCTGCTTACAGTCATGGCCGATGCGGTAAGTGAGTGCCGCACGGCGGCAGATCAGGCAGCCGAACTGAATGAGACCGGTCAGGTGGGGCTTCTCCGTCTGGCAGAGGTCTGGAGCGCCATTCGTGCTAAAGAAGGTATGGGCGGCCTGATTCTGGAAGGAACAGAGGCGAAGATCCTGTCCGATGTGGTGGCACAGTTTTATGCCTACCTGTCCGGCTGTATGTTCAACGATCCGGTGGGAATGGCCATTTATGCAGAGCTGCACTACATGATGTCCTCCCTCATGCTGGGAGAATGGTTTGAATAAGGAACCGCGTCTGCGCTTTACTGATGAGGAACGGTCTGACCCTGCACTGGAAAAGCCGATCCGTAAAGCGGAGAAAGCTGCGGCCAGAGCAGATAAGGCGCAGGCCAATATCCCAAAGAAAAAGGTCAGGCAGACGGTCATTGACCCGGATACCGGAAAAAAGACCTCGAAGCTGACCTTTGAGGACAAGAAAAAGCCACCTTCCAAAGTTTCTCAAGGAGTCAGGCAAGCTCCCGTCCATCTGGTTGCGGGCAAGCTCCACAAAGAGATCCGGGAAACAGAGCAGGACAATGTGGGCGTGGAAAGCGCCCACAAGTCCGAGGAGGCGGTGGAGACCGGCGCTTATCTGGTGCGGGAGGGCTATCGCAGCCACAAGCTGAAGCCGTACCGCAAAGCAGCCCAGGCAGAGCGTCAACTGGAAAAGGCAAATGTAAATGTTCTGTACCAGAAATCTTTGCAGGAAAATCCCCAGTTTGCCAGCAATCCGCTTTCCCGCTGGCAGCAAAAGCAGGCCATCAAAAGGCAGTATGCCGCCGCCAAACACGCCGGTCAGACTGCCGGAAATACCGCCCAGGCTGCATCCAAAACCGGAAAAGCCGCAAGGACGGTAAAAGAAAAGGCACAGCAGGCAGGGGCGTTCGTCATGCGCCACAAGAAGGGTTTCCTGATGGCAGGGGTTTTGTTCCTCATTACCTGTATGCTGATGAATACCATGTCCTCCTGCTCCATGATGGCGCAGAGCATCGGTTCCGTTCTCTCCGGCACCACCTATCCGTCGGATGACCCGGAAATGCTGGCAGTGGAGGCAGATTATGCAGCCAGAGAAGTCCAGTTGCAGGAGGAAATCGACAACATTGAAAGCAGCCACCCAGGGTATGACGAGTATCGCTATGACCTTGGTATGATCGGCCATGACCCTCATGAGCTGGCAGCATTTCTGTCTGCCGTCTTGCAAGGTTACACCCAGCAGAGCGCTCAGGCAGAGCTGGCGCGTGTGTTTGCAGCACAGTATCAGCTGACGCTTACTGAGGAAGTGGAGATTCGCTACCGCACGGAGACCTCCACCGACCCGGAGACCGGCGAGACCACCTCAGAAGAAGTCCCCTATGAGTATTACATTTTGAATGTGAAACTCACCAGCAAGCCCATTTCCGCTGTGGCGTCGGAGTTACTGACCCCGGAGCAGATGGAAATGTATCAGGTTTACCGGCAGACCATGGGCAATAAGCCGCTGTTGTTTGGCGGTGGTTCCCCTGACATGAGCAATTCCGAGGACTTGACCGGTGTGCAGTTCGTAAATGGAACCCGTCCCGGAAATCCGCAGCTGGTGGAGCTGGCCAAGCGTCAGGTCGGCAATGTGGGCGGCTATCCTTATTGGAGCTGGTATGGCTTTGACAGCCGCGTGGAGTGGTGCGCCTGCTTTGTATCCTGGTGTTATAACCAGGCTGGAAAAAGTGAACCGCGCTTTGCAGGCTGTGAGTGGCAGGGCGTTCCGTGGTTCCAGTCTCATGGACAATGGGGTGCAAGAGGCTATAACAATCTGGCTCCCGGAGATGCAATTTTCTTTGATTGGGATTTGGATGGGACAGCAGACCATGTGGGTATCGTGATCGGTACGGATGGCAGCCGTGTTTATACCGTGGAGGGAAATTCCGGCGATGCCTGCAAGATCAAAAGTTATGACCTGAATTATCAAAGTATTAAGGGCTACGGCCTGATGAACTGGTAACAGACTTTGTGGAAAGGAGTGAACGGTTATGGCAAAAAACAAAATTGAACGTATCGACCAGGAAATTGAGAAAACCCGTGAGAAGATTGCGGAATATCAGGAAAAGCTCAAGACCTTGGAAGCACAGAAAACGGAGGCAGAGAATCTGGAAATCGTTCAGATGGTTCGTGCGTTACGCATGACTCCAGCACAGCTGAACGCTATGCTTTCCGGTGGAATGAACCACGGCAGAGATACAGCACTGTCGGAATCAAATAATCAGGAGGCTACCGCTTATGAAGAATAAAAGAATTTGCAAAACACTTTCCGCCCTTTGCCTGACAATGGTTGTGGCATTTGGCTTTACGATCCCTGCTTTCGCACAGGGGTCAGAACAGGCTCCGGCGGCACCGGCAGAGGATTCTACCAATGACAGCAATGTGATTGTGGAAGAAACAGAACCGGCACCGGCACTTACACCGGAGGGGAATGCGGCATTGGTGGATGATTTTGGAGGCAATAAGCAGCTTATTACTGTTACGACCAAAGCTGGAAATTACTTTTACATCTTGATTGATAGGGCGAATGAGGACAAGGAGACTGCTGTTCACTTTCTGAATCAGGTGGACGATGCAGACCTTGCGGCGCTGATGGAAGATGGAAAAACCAAAGAGGAGATGCCTGCGGTATGCAGCTGTTCAACAAAATGTGAAGCAGGGGCAGTCAATACGGCCTGCCCGGTCTGCGCAACTGATAAGAGTAAATGTACGGGCAAAGCACCGGAACCTCCGGCAGAAACATCGGAGCCGGAAAAAGAGAAGCCTGCCGGATTGAACCCGGCTGCGATAGTCCTTTTGCTGGCTCTGCTGGGAGGCGGTGGCGTATTTGCCTACTTGAAGCTCGTTAAGAATAAGCCTAAGACCAAGGGCAATGACAGTCTGGACGATTATGATTATGGCGAGGAAGATTCCGAGGAATGGGAAACCGAGGGTGAGGAGTCGGAAGAACCGGATGCTGACGGGGGCAGCACAGAAGAAGATGATGAGGACAGTGTGAAATGACCCGTTTCACAGACAGTCCCTATGAACGCATGATGACACGCAGGCCGGAGGGCGGGAAGGAAACTTCCCGTCCTCCTTCTTTACCCCACAGCCACCCCTGCTATGGTTGCGGGAATTATGGAAGACCCTGCGTAGGTATCTGCCATCGTGAGATGGAACGCTGGCTTAAAGAAAGGAAACGAAAAAAATGAGTGTTCTGATTACATTTATTAAACTGATTTCTGTTTTTGATTTACTGGTGATTGCCGTGTATTTTGGCGGCGACATTCTTTCTACCATGTTAAACAAACTTCGGAGAACGCCAAAGCAAGATGACCCCTTTGATTTCTCCTTAGATACCGTGACAGTTTCATTGTCCATAGATTCTATCCGTCAGCTTTATTCCGGTGACGCGGCAGATTTTGTGAAAGAAAAGATCCTGCCAAATGTGGAGAAAACAATGGATGTTTTGACGGATCAGGAACAGGCAGCAGCCTGTCTGCTCTTATCTGCTCTGATCGGTTTTCTTGCAGCAGAAGCTCCTATGGATGAACAGAGCTTCCCTATGGTAATGGAACTTTTGAACTGTATGGAGGGGGAAAAAGAGGATGGTTGTCAGGATGCAGTAGATATTTTGTTTGAAGATACTGTCAGCAATACCCACCGTCATGAAGAATATTACAGCAATTATCAACGCTACCAGCTGATGCAGGTGGATAAAACCCGTGTCATTTTGGCTTGCCGCATCATCATCAATGACCTGCTGGGGAAACTGTACCGCTATGATTATCGGTTTGGCTATAACCTGCTTTTGGATGAGGAAAACAGCATTGAGAAAAAGCTGCACACGCCTGTGCGAGAAGAATGGGAGGATGAAGATTATGAAACTTGTAATTGCTGAAAAGCCATCAGTTGCCCAGAGTTTGGCGGCGGTGATCGGCGCAACCGTCCGTAAGGACGGGTATCTGGAGGGTAACGGCTGGCGTGTCAGCTGGTGCGTGGGTCATCTGGCCGGTCTTGCAGATGCAGACAGCTATGACCCCAAGTATGCCAAGTGGAGATATGATGACCTGCCTATCCTGCCGGAACATTGGCAGATGGTAGTGGGAAAGGATAAGAAAAAGCAGTTTGATATTCTCAAAAAGCTGATGAATGCCCCGGATGTGACGGAAGTGGTAAATGCCTGTGATGCCGGACGCGAGGGCGAGATGATCTTCCGTAGCGTCTATGAGCTGGCAGGTTGCAAGAAGCCTATGAAAAGGCTCTGGATTTCTTCGATGGAGGACTCTGCCATAAGGGAAGGCTTTGCAAACCTGCGCCCCGGTGCGGATTATGACGGACTTCGGGATGCTGCCCTCTGCCGTGCCAAGGCCGACTGGCTGGTGGGGATCAATGCGACAAGGCTTTTTTCCGTGCTGTATCACCGAACCCTCAACATCGGGCGCGTGATGTCCCCGACGCTGGCGCTTATTGTTCAGCGAGAAGCTGAGATCGACACCTTTCAGCCGATTCCCTTTTATACCGTGGCGCTGGAGCTGCCCGGTCTTACCGTATCCGGGGAGCGCATGGCGGATAAGGCCGCTGCTGAGCAGCTGAAAGAAGCCTGTCAGGGTGTAAATGTCACAATCAAAAAGGTGGAGTGCAAGGAAAAGTCCGAAAAGCCGCCTGCCCTCTATGACCTGACTACTCTGCAAAGAGATGCCAACCGCCTGCTTGGATTTACAGCCCAGCAGACCCTGGACTATCTGCAAAGCCTGTATGAAAAGAAGCTCTGCACCTATCCCCGTACTGACAGCCGCTATCTGACTGGTGATATGGCAGACAGCCTGCCGGTGCTGGTGAATCTGGTTGCCAGTGCTATGCCGTTTCGCAAAGGGATCGCCATTACCTGTGATCCGCATACGGTCATCAACGATAAGAAAGTAACCGACCATCACGCAGTAATCCCTACCAGAAATCTCAAGGATGCAGACCTTTCTGCCCTTCCTGCGGGAGAAAAAGCGGTGCTGGAGCTGGTGGCCCTGCGTCTGATGTGCGCCGTAGCCCAGCCCCATATCTATTCGGAAACCGTTGTGATTGCAGCGTGTGCCGGTGGGGAGTTTACCACAAAAGGAAAAACGGTGAAGCATCCCGGATGGAAAGCACTGGAGGACGCTTACCGTGCCAAAATGAAGGATGCAGAGCCGAAAAAAGAGGGCGCAGAGAAAGCCCTGCCGGAGCTGACCGAAGGACAGACCCTTTCGGTTGCTGCGGCAATCGTCAAAGAAGGCAAAAGCAGTCCGCCTCAGCACTTTACGGAAGCTATATGCTGTGAAAGGGGGATAAGAAATCGCCCATAGAAAGGAGATGTCTTAATGAAAGCAAGGAAAACCGATAAAGGCAAAATAACCGCATTATATGAGCGGTTGAGCCGCGACGACGACCTCACAGGCGACAGTAACAGTATAATCAATCAAAAGAAGCTGCTTGAAGATTATGCAAAGGAGCATGGATTTACGAATTGTGTCCACTTTACTGATGACGGCTGGTCTGGCGCAAACTTTGACCGCCCTAATTGGAAACGCATGATTGCAGCCATAGAAGCCGGAGAGGTTTCCCATGTGCTGGTAAAGGATTTGAGCCGCGTTGGTAGAGATTATCTGCAAGTGGGTTTTTATACCGAAGTTATGTTTAGAGAGCGTGGCGTTCGCTTCGTTGCCATTGCAAACGGCGTTGACAGCGACAAGCGCGAAAGCAGCGAGTTTGCACCCTTTTTGAACATTATGAATGAGTGGTATGTTCGGGACTCAAGCCGCAAAATCAAAAGCGTTCTCCGGGCGAAGGGAATGTCTGGCATACACACTAATTCCATTGGTATTTATGGGTACAAGAAAGACCCTAACGACAAAAACCATTGGATTGTTGATGATGAAGCCTCCGAGGTTGTTCGCCGGATTTACCGCATGGCGATAGAGGGAAAAGGCCCGTATGAAATCGCTCGTATTCTTGCTTCGGAAAAAGTTGAAAGACCGTCCTACTACCTTGCACAGCGCGGTTTAGGCAAACATAAAACCAGTTACAACCCCGACGAGCCATACACATGGCGCGGCGGCACAGTTGCAGATATTCTATCCAAGCCGGAATATATCGGGCATACGGTAAACTTTCGGACTTATAAGGAGAGCTACAAGGACAAACACTCCAAAATGACACCAAAAGAGGATTTAGTCATTTTTGAGAATACGCAGGAAGCAATTATTGACAAGGAAACATGGGAGCGCGTTCAGACCTTGCGAAAGACAATCCGTAGGACAGATACCATAGGCACAGCAAATCCCTTAACAGGCTTGATGTTCTGTGCTGATTGCGGGGCGAAGATGTATAACCACAGGGGCAAGGCTGGCAATGCGCGGGATTGGGCAGGGCGACCAACTGGAAAGAAACGTCCAGACCGCGACGAATACAACTGTTCCCGTTATGATTTAGGCAATCAACACTTTGATGATTATTGCACCACACACCTTATCCGTACTGCCGTTGTTAATGAATTACTGCTTGAAGCGATAAAGGAAGTTTGCGACTATGCACAGAACAACGAAGCCGAGTTTATGGCGCAAGTCTGTTCCGCTTCCGAGGACAGACAGGCAAAAGCGGCTAAAGCTATCCGACAGAGGAAACAGCGCAGCGAAAAGCGCACCGACGAATTGAGCCGCTTAATTCGCAAGCTCTATGAGGACAATGTAAATGGGCGGCTTTCAGACAAGCTCTTTGAACAAATGTTGCATGATTTTGAAGCCGAGTTAGAGGGCTTGACCGATAGTATCACACAAGACCAGCAGGAGCTTGACCGCATAAGCAGGGAAACCGTCAATGCCGAGAAGTTTCTTGCCCTTGTCAAAAAATATACGGATTTTTCCGAACTCACCCCCGCAATGATAAATGAGTTTGTTGAAAAAATCCTTGTTCATCAAGCCGAGGGCAAAGGCGCAAGCCGTACACAGGAAGTCGAGATTTTCTTTAACTTTATCGGCAAGGTAGAAATCCCGCGCAAAGAAATTGAACTAACAGAGGAAGAAAAGGCAGCATTAGCGGAACAGGAACGACGCAGGGCGAAGAAAGCCGAGTATAACCGCCGCTATATGGGGAAGAAGCGCAGACAATGGAAAGAGCAACAGGAACGGGAGAAAGAACAGCAGGAAGCTCTTGAATTACCCGCTGCTTCCACCGAGAAAGGAGAACGCATAGCATGAGAATACTCATTGACAATGGCAACACCCCCGCCGCCCCGCGCCCGTATATCGGGCATTACGGGCGGGTGGGGAAAGCCTACCTTGAACAGTACCGCCCCGACCTCTACACCGCCCTTGTCGCAAATGAGAAGCTGCATGAGCATTGCGCCGCGATTGACGAAGCCGCCCGGCGC
>ERZ780025.657-NODE-657-length-12692-cov-2.134763_pt1 | contig 12692 bp, 9 predicted proteins | sample MGYA00511862_ERZ780025 | MGnify/ENA primary metagenome ERZ780025 (study PRJEB29588, sample SAMEA2156186) | human gut metagenome | biome: human gut; feature: human-associated habitat; material: faeces | place: Denmark | collected 2008/2010 ...
CTGTCGCCATATGTTTGAAACAGCATTTCTATCGCCTCAGCTTTCCAAAAAAAGCATCATGATTATAATTGACAATTTTAATATTTTTAAAGCTCATTTTTTCAATAAGAGGAAATAATGAAGTAACACCTACACCATGTAAATCATCGATTAAAATATTAATATCGCTTCCTTGAATCTGTTGGTCCATAAAAGACTTTATATTCTCTACATACTCATCAATAAATGATATATATTCAATTAATCCTTTAGATAATGCCTCATCAAAGTCGATTATTTCTACATTTTTTAATAAAGCAATTTGCTGTTCTATTCGACTTGTTAAATTTATATCAGCATCCATGCCTTCTTTTTGAAAGACTTTAATACCATTGAAATAATAAGGGTTATGACTAGCAGTAATCATAATTCCAAAATCATAACTTTCTTTTTTAGTTTTAAACATTACTGCTGGAGTTGGTGTCGGTTCTTTAGATATCAAAACCTTAATACCATTATAGGCCAAAACTTCGGCAATCCACTTAGCAGCATAATCGGACATAAATCTGTAATCATATCCAACAACTATAGGCTTTTCGCTTTTTTCAAACTTAACAATATTAGCTATAGCCTTACCAACTAATTGAATATTATCACGTGAAAAATCATCACCGATTACACCGCGAAATCCACCTGTTCCAAATTCAATTTTTTTATCATTCATAGTATTACGCTTTCTATTTTAAAACTTAGTATATTTAAAGGAATAAATTGTCATCTTTGAATTTTCTTGTCTTTGTTCACCAGCCCAAGAAGGACACCACGCTCCAATCCATACTTCCATGGCATGAGTTGGAACATTAGTTTCTATCTCTGTTTGAAGAACATTATCTATATAAAATTCAACTTTTTTTCCGCAGTACCAATCAAAACGATAGGTATGTTTTTCATTATCTTGAAGATTATAATTCAATTTTGAATTAATATGAGTAGAATCACTTTCTGAAGTATATGAAGAATAAATAACATCATTAGAATTAAACGCTTCAATATCTATTTCATGGTTAACATTTCCATTATCAGCATAATAAAATGTCCAAAAAGCAGTTGCCACTCCACTTTTAGAAGTAGTGCTTGCTACAAATTCAAAACTGCCTTCTTCATATAACGCTTTGGAAATTAGGGCACCACCTACTCTATTTTTTCCATCTATATTAATTTCGGCATAACCTTCAGGAGTAAAAGAAACATTTTCTTCTTTTACTCCCCCATTTCCATCATTTCCCCATTTTCTTGTTACTGCGGTAAAACTTTTTTTAATGATTGAGCCTCATTTTCATTAATTCTATACCATCTAAAAGCAGAAGATGATTTATATATATTGTTTTCTTTTACCAAAACATTGATGGCATATACTCCAGGTTCTGTCGGAGCAGTTGTGCCTAAATTAGTTTCACCATCATCTTTGGTATAATAAACTTCATAATCAGCACCATCAGAGACTTTTACTGTAATTTCATATGGAGTACCATAAGTAAATATTGTTCCATTTTCTATCGATATTTCAATAACGGCTTCTTGCAATTCACTTGGACTATCAATTACATACCAAACAAAAGCTCTAGATGAATTAAATAAAGCATTTTCTTTTACTGCAACGTTGATGGCATATGTTCCAGGTTCTGTTGGTTTGTTTTGTCCAAGATTAGTTTCACCATCATCTTTGGTGTAATAAACTTCATAATCAGCGCCATTTGATACTGCAACTTCGATTTGATAATCTTCACCATAAGTAAAATGAGTTCCACTAGCTACAGAAAAAGATATTTCTGCATCTTGCTTTTCAGTTTTAGCAACAATTTCAAACCATCTCCAAGTTTTTTTATTATCAAGAGGTGCAACAAATTCATCATTTTCAATGATTCTAACATTCACCGCATATAAACCAGGTTCTGTTGGAGCAGTTGCACCCAAATCGGTTTCTCCATCATCTTTAGTATAATAAACTTCATAATCAGCACCACTTGATACTGTGACTTCAATATTATATGGTTCACCTTGAGTAAATTTTGTTCCATTTTCTATAGAGAATGAAATTTCTGCTTCTTTTTTAACTGAAGGTGCTTTGATATAGTACCAAACAAATGCAGTTGTTGAACTATAATAAGCATTTTCAAGTGTAGTAACATTGATAGCATATAATCCTGGTTCCGTCGGAGCTTTAGAACCTAAATTAGTTTCTCCATCATCTTTAGTATAAAAGATTTCATAATCAACTACCGCATTAACTGAAACAATAATAGTTTTTAAATCATTTGTTAATAAAGTTGTTCCGTTTGTAAATGTCGTTCCATCATCAAGAGTAAATGTAATAGTTGGCTTTTCTTTTTCTATTGTACTTTTAATATTTATAGTATAGTAAGCTTGATATTTTTCTTCATATTTAATAATAACATCAGTCTGTCCTTCTTTATTCATGCTAGGAGCTATAACCATATCCAATGTTACTGGAACTTCTTTTTGGCTACCATCAGAATAATTGACTAAAATTGTTAAACCAGTTATATCAAGTTCTTCGCCAATATTATATTCTGTTTTATCTGGGTAATTTCCAATTTCAATAGAAGTAATACTGATAACATCAGTGCCCGATGATGATGTTGTTGAGGAAGAAGAGGTTGCTGAACTAGTACTAGAAGATGAACTAGGTTTACTAGATGAAGAACTACTTGAATTAGAAGAAATAGTTGAAGAAGATGAAATTACGGAAGAAGAGGTTGGTTGAATCGTAGAAGTAGAAGAAGATGATGATGATGATGATGTAGGTGAACAAGATGCTAAAAGTGTGGCGACTGTTGCAAGTAAGATAACATTAAGCTTTTTCATTTTACTTCCTTTCATTAATATTTAAGCAAACTGTTTTCAGTATCAATATCGAACAAACATAAATTTTCAGTATCAAAACTAACTTTAATTTGATCTCCGAAATGGTGTTCAGTTCTACCTGGTTTTTTCATTACAAATTCTGTTTCTTTCTTTGAAGAAATAGAATCAAAGTCGTTTTCAAAATTTAAAAATAATAAACATTCAGATCCAAGAGATTCAATGACATTTAGATAAACTGGTATTCCATCTTGATCTTCATAAACATTTTCACTTCTAATTCCTAAAGTTGCTTCAAATAAATCCTTATCTTTATATTCATCGATTAAATCAAGATTACCAAGTGATATTTTATTTCCATTAATTATTTCTGCAAAATATTCACCATCTTCTTTAGTAATTTTTGCTTTAAAGAAATTCATCTGCGGAGTTCCAATAAAACTGGCAACAAATTTATTAGCTGGATGATCATATAAATTTGTTGGAGTATCAAATTGTTGAATTTCTCCATTTTTTAAAACAACGATTCGCGTTCCCATAGTCATAGCTTCTACTTGATCATGAGTAACATAGATAAATGTCGTTTTTAATTTTTCATATAACCGAATAATTTCAGATCTCATTTCAGTTCTAAGCTTTGCATCCAAATTCGATAAAGGTTCATCAAACAAGAATATATCAGCATCTTTTACAATTGCTCTTCCTAGTGCTACACGTTGTCTTTGTCCACCTGAAAGAGCACCTGGTTTTCTTTTTAAATATTCTTCAAGTCCTAAAACTTTACTAACTTCTTCTACTTTTTTCTTTATTTCCTCTTTTGGAACATGACGTAATTTCAGTCCAAAAGCGATATTATCGTAAACATCTAAAAAAGGATATAACGCATAATTTTGGAAAACCATAGCAATATTTCGATCTTTTGGTTCAACATCATTCATATAATTACCATTGATATATAATTCACCGCTGGTAATTTCTTCAAGTCCTGCTATCATTCTTAAAACTGTTGATTTTCCGCAACCTGATGGTCCAACAAAAACAATAAATTCGCCATCTTTTATTTCCATCGAAAAATCTTTTACAGCTGTAACATCATTTTTATAAGTTTTATAAATATTTTTTAATACTAAACCTGCCATAAACTACCTCAATTATAAATCAATTCATCTTCATCATTTCTGGTCATAGAAATTATAGATTGATCAACAGATGTTGATATCGCTCCATATAAAACAGAAGTTCTTCCAATTTTTGTAAATTTAACTGAACATTCATTCGAAGATTTTTTTACTTCTTCTTCCACACATTTAAGATAATCTTCACCAAATAAAGAAACACGACCAGAAACCAAAATGTCTGAAATATTCAAAAGTTCTACAACATCTTTAAGACGACGGCCAAGAAGATGGGCCGTTTCATTTATATATTCATATAAATCGCCTTTTTCTTCATATTTTTTAACAAGATCCTTAACTGTAAAGTGAGTTCCATATTTTTGGGCTGCATATTCTTTAATACTTCTTAAAGAAGAAAATTCATCTAAGGCATCTTCTTTTCCATGGAAATAGCAATGCATTAAACCAAGTTCACCTGCGTATCCTTCTTCGCCACCATAGAATTCTCCATTGAGAATGAAAGCTCCACCAATACCATTATCAACATAAGCGACCATAGCGTTTTGAGAATTCTTAAGTTCCCCATATTTCATTTCACCAATTATAGAAAGATTTATATCATTATATTGATAAATTGGGACATCAAAATGTGTTTTGAATATTGCTTGAATATTATTTTTTCCTTCAAATAAATTTTTGTCAAACTGCTTAGATAATTGCAATTCTCCAGTTTGTGAATTAACACGACCAGGAACAGAAATGATAATGTTTCTTAAAGCGATATCACGATAAAGTGGGTTTTGTAACATATCTTTAATATTTAAAACTATTTCATAGATAATACTTACATCATATCTATCTATCTCTTTTATTCTCTCTAAAAGAATTTCTTCTTTAATATTTGAGATAGTTATTGTGTATCTATTATCTGATAACGAAACAACAATAATTAAACCATATGATTCATTTAAGGAATAAACAATCTGCTTTCTTCCTTTTCCAGATTCTGATTTTGTATAAGAAATTTTTATAATTCCTTGTTCTAAAAGTCCTTTCATAATTGAACTCATAGCAGCATTTGATAAAGAAAGTTTTTCTGATAATTCTGTGGCTGATAAATCTTCTTTTCTCAAAGTTTGAATAACTAATTCATTATTCAATGTTCTTGCATAAGTTTGATTTCTTCCAGTATTTAATTTTTTCATGATGATTACCCGATTGTATTTTTTTCCTTTCCATTATAAGTACAAGCTAATACTTGACCTTCAAATAATCGTCCAACAACACCGCCTACTCTAATATCTCCAACGGTATAAATATAATTGTTATATCCTGTGATATTAGAATTTGTTTCATTTTCAAGATGACAATTTTCAACAATAGAATTACCTGTCATCATTCCTACAAGACCGCCAACAAAATTTTTCCCTGAAACTTTAACATTCTTGATATTAATATCATATAACCTTCCGCTCAACGAGGCAAAAAGTCCAACACCATAATTTTTACTATCACTTGAAGAATCAATTAAAGCATATTCATTTTGCTTTATTTGATAATTGCTAATAGTGTGACCTAAGCCATAAATTGTTCCTGCAAAAGGATGTGATGTCATTCCATCTTTTGTAAAACCAATACCATTAATTAAATCATCTTGGAAATCTATATCTTTTGTTAAAACATAAGTTTTATTATAATTTTCATATTTTAAACTTTGGTAAGAACTTTCGTTTAAATTGAAATATTTATAGAAATCTTCTTTCGAAGAAATTTCAATAATATCATTTTCCTTTTCTTTAATACTATCTAATGTAAAAGCATTATGAGAAAGATAATACCCACTTCCAATGAATAAATTTTGATTTTCATCTTCAAATATAAAATCTAATTTTTCATCTTTTTTATCTTCGAATAAATCTTTAGAAATAGTAATAATATTACCATTTTGTTGATAGTTTACATTTTGTCCAAGGTAAGAAATATTTTTTATCTTATCACTACATTGTGGGCACAGGCGGTGATGGAAAAAATAAATTCAAAATTTTTATCATCAAGATATATTGTAGAAAAATTTATTCTTTGAAGCTTTTTAATCGACACTGTAATTATTTCAGATCTAATTGTATTATTTTGATTTGATCCATAAATCTGAAATGAATCTGCTGTTACATCTTCTTCAATATTCAATGTATCTCCAAAGACTGTAATACCCTCAAGATTTTCCCCCAGAAGATGATAAACAACTTTTTCAGTAGCATCTAAAGGAGATAAATTTGCTTCTAATTTATATGAACTACCTGCTGTAACATTAGTCAAAACATTATCCAAAGAAATATCTCTAATTCTTTTTCCGAGTTGAATGGTGATAGAAGAAAAATAAGTTTGCCCTTCAATTTCTATTGATGCATTAACGACAATCTCATTTTTACTAGCGTTTAATGTATTGAGAATTTTTCCATTTTCAATCTTAGCACCACCATTTTTTTCAATGCTATATACTACTTTTTCTTCATACTCTTCTTGATAATTTCTAGGATAAATATTTACATTAAGATCAATTTTATCCCCAATATAATAATTATTTTTCAAAATATTTGGATCTATTTCAAATTTATTTACTGTATATTGTTTTAAATTTTCTTTTAAAGTTGGATAATCTGAATCTTTTATATTCCAATAATCTTGAGAAAAAACACTAGAATAGTCATAGCTTTTCATCTCTTGTTCAGTTAAAAACAAATGATTTGAAGTGTCATCAATTGTTCCTAGTCCAGCAAAATTTTGCACATTATTTTGAACGCGAGCAAAACAATTTGTTATTTCGCCTTCATTTGATCCAATAAATGCTCCATAATAAGTATCACTTCTAACATCGTTCAAACTATAGCAATTTCTTATTGTTCCAAAATTTGATCCCGCAAATCCACCAACATAACGATAGGCACTTTCTCCACTAAAAACATCAAGATAAACATCGCTCCAACAATTTTCAATAATTCCAGAATTTGATCCAACTAATCCACCAGAATAAGAAGCGACATTTAAATTTCCTGAAACCCCTAAATTTCTTATTGTTGCTGAACTCGTAACATATCCAAATAATCCAGCATTAAAAGCATATGTATCTTTTTTATTATTCATCAACAAGTTTGAAACAACATGTCCATTGCCATCAAAAGTACCTTTAAAGGCAAATCTTGTTGCAACATTAGGATCAGTTACATCGTTATATTGTCCAATTGGAATCCAACCTTTGCCATCATTATATCCTTCACAATTTTCACTTAAATAAGAAGATAAATCTATATCATCCATCAAAATATAATATCCGGAAAGAGATTCTTCATTTTTATTAATGGATTGTAAATCTTCAGCAGTATAAATAAATTTTGTCGCAACTTCTACATTAATCGAAATAGTATTTCTTGCTGTTATAATTTTTAATGTATTTTCACCATATGGAAGTGTGGATAAATATTTTGAAGATATCCTCAATTTCTTTTGATTTTTATCATACTGGTAATTTTCACTAGAAACAGGATTATTTCTTGAAGTTGTCAAAGCGATAATTCCTTTTTCCTCAATATCTGGTATCTCAGAAAAATCAAGAAAATATATCGCATCAACATTTCCATTTTTCTCAATAGCTTGTCTCGTATTTTCTACTTTTGCAAAATTTGATTTTATCGCATAAAATGTTTTTTCTCTTTGAACATTTCCATGTGTTTTGGCAACAACAGTAAAAGCTTGGTCATTTAATACTGATGGAGCAAAATTTACTTTTCCACTAGAAGAATCAATTGATATTCCATCAACTTCATCCTTCAAAGAATAGGTAATAGAATACGATAAAGAAGATTGTGCTGAAATTATTTCTCCATTCATTATATAATCTGTCAAATTATTAAAACTAACCTCTGACTGTCTATAATCATGAATTAATGTTACGACAATTGGTTCACTTTCTAATGTATCTTTTTTAGCTATAACCATCACTTGGAGATAATTAGGTATCATATCATCAAATTTAAAATTTCCAGTCTTTTCATCAAGGTAAATAGAATAATCATTTTTACCTATGATAAGATAGTTGACATCACTAACATTCTGCACAACAGAAATTTTTTCCCCTGAATGAACTATATATTCATTTTTTTCAAAAGATAATTTGTCAATTTTTGGTGTACAACTACTGATAGATAAAAGAGTTAATAAACTCAAAAACAATGATATTTTTTTCATTTTATCCTTTTAATCCTCCAGCAACTGTATTTTCTACAATCTTCTTTTGGAAGATACAATAAATTATTAAAACAGGAAGAATAGAAATAATAATGGCAGCAAAAATCATCGGATAATTGCCTTGACTTTGAAGTTCCATCTGAATAGCTTGTAAACCAACCGCTAAAGTTTTATGGCTTTTCAAAAACAAGAAAGGAGTTGAATAATCATTCCATAAAGCAATTGATTGTAAGATACAACAAGCGATGATTGGGCCTTTGCACATTGGAATCATCACTTTAAAAAATATACCAAAATGTCCCGCCCCATCCATCTGCGCTGCTTCTGCATAGTTCCATGAAATACTTTGGAAAGATGAATGTAAAAGAATAAAGTTAAAGCCAAAGGCTCCTGAATATAAAAATAGCACTCCTAAAATAGAATCATCTAAATGCAAAAACTCCATAAATCTAATTTGAGCCGGTAAAGTTCCAACTATTGGAACTACCATTGCAAATATCGCCATTCCATATAAAATTTTCTTTCCAGGAAAATCATATTTAGCTACACAATAAGCCGCACATGCAGAGAAAAATACATTCACCAATGTCCCAAGAATAGTTAATATCAAGGAATATCCAATCATCGATAATAAATTTTCCCCTTGTAAATTTTCCTGCAAAATTTTAATGTAGTTAGTAAAATCCCAATTGGATGGCCAAGACCAATAATCTTTCAATGATGTTAAATGTCTCCATTCATCAACATTTCTAAATGAATTTAAAAGCATCCAAACAAAAGGAAATAATAAAGATATTGAATATATAGCAAATACCGCAAATGCAACCCAAATACCAATCGATAACATTGGATTTTTTCTTTTCTTATTTTTCATATTTATCACCTAACATTCAGTATCAGAATATCTTCGGGAAAGTTGCTTTCTGATAAGTAAAATCGTAGGCGCAAGAATGACAGAGAAAAGCAAGCCGAATGCTGCAAAATATGGATATTGAGTCGGATTATTAATTCCATTAAAAATAGTTCCAGCAATTGTTTCATTATTATTGAGATTAAATAAAACAGGTTGGAGATATAAAGTTAAAACGTTTGTCATCCCTAAAACAACTAAAGTTATTACCGTCGGCCAAACCATTGGAATCATGATTTTAGAAAATTGTTTGAAATTTCCAGCACCATCCATCTGAGCTGATTCAAAAAGTTCTTTCGGAATACGTCCAATTGCTCCAGAAAGCAATAAAACATTATATCCTAATCCAGCCCAAATACAATAAATATAAACAATAATAGAAGTACTCGGCCATGTTTCAAAACGAATTCCCATAGCCCGAAATAAAGGATATAAAATTCCAGCACTCGAATCGATAGTCTGCATACGGAAAGCATAGACTAATGCAACTGTAGAAATAATATTTGGAAGGAAGAAAATTACTCTAAAGACATTAGCTAATGGCATTTTTTTAGATAAGAAATAAGAACAGACCAATGCTAAAGGCAAACTGATAAAAATTGTTATCAAACCATATCCTAAAGAATTCAATAAAATCATTAAATTGTACGGAATTCTTGCACCATTTGATAAAGTAATCGATCCTAAATTAGGATCAAAAATTCTTTTGATAACATTAATAAAATTATCAAATCCTGCAAATGAAACATTTCCTTCCAAAGATATTTTTTCAAAAGATAATATAATAGAATAAGAATTGACAAATATCCAAGTTGCAAGGAATTGGATAACAGGATAGGCCAACAAAACAGCAACGAAAATCAATTCCTTTTTTCTTTTTCTGGACATCTTTTTCTTTTTAGGAGCTCCAGTAGTACATTTCTCCTCTAATTTAATTTCTTTTTCCATATTAGTTTCCTCAATTTATTTTTGATACAAGGAAACATTATCTATATAAATAGTATTTCCTTTACTGCTTTCAACATTGATTCTAATTCTTTGAGTATTTTTGGGGGCAATTCCATCTATATAAATTCAAATTATCGGAATCAACTTCAACTTCTTTAAATTCTAGAATTTCTGTATCAGTAGCTCCGTAATATCTTAAAACTACCTTTCCCTTTCCTTTTCCATAAAAAGAAAGTGTATGTTCAAAATTTTCATAGACTGAATCAATTATTTGATAAGCTAATCCTTCATCTTTGACAAATAAACATTTAGATTCATCTTTTCCTTCAGATTCAATTACATTGCAAACCTCTTCAATTTCTTTATCTTCTGTTATTCTTTTAGTTGCATTCCAACCGCCGATTCTCGAATTTTTCAACAAGACGTTATCAAAATCACCATTAGAAATTTTATTATTAACCGGAGAAGAAATTGGCTCGCTTGGATATTCATAATCTTCTGCATATCCATTGACAGCAGGATTAAATTTTGTAAAAGGCTGATCTAAAAAAGGAATATATTTCACATAATCAACATACATATAATCTGTTTCAAAATTTGCTGTTCCAACAAATGCCGAAGTTACTGGAAACCAACATCCAACCCAAAGTCGAGATTGCATCAGAGGAACAAAAACATTAGAGATAGCTGATATTTTTCCATCTACATAATAAATAACTTTTTCAGGATTAGTGTACCAATCAAATCCAAAGGTATGCCATTCTCCATCATTATAATAAGAAGGGCTTCCATTAATTGTCTCAGAATTTACATCTTGAGAATTTGAAAACTGCTCGGTTATATAATTTGTATTTAAAACATTAGTAAATGATATCGTATTGCTTCTTGTTCCACCAGGAAGTTCAATATCTATTTCATGATTCAATGCATTTTCAGTGTCATACGCGAATGTCCAAAAAGCAGAGCAAGCACCTTGTCGAGGTAAAACTTTCATTTTAATTTCATATCTTCCTGATTGAACAAGAAATTTTGAAATTAGAGCTCCACCAGTATAGCGACCATCTTTAATATCACCAACTCCTCTTATATCATTATCGTCATAATAAGCACCATTAGCTTGAATAACTAAAGAACCATCATCGGTATATTTTATATTTTCTGGAATTACTCCACCATTAGAGCCACCCCATGCTTGTTTTCCAATATACCAATTTTCTTTTGATACTCCAGTAGAAAAATCATCAAAAAAAGCATTATCATAATCCAATTTAACATTTTCTAACAAAGAAATATCATCCCCGATTTTGATTTCCGTAGAATTTGATGTATTATTAGAACAAGAGGTCAAACAAAGTATAATAGATAAGAAAGAAATTCCTCTAATTATTTTCAAACTCATATAGAACCTCCTATGTATAATTTATCTTAACACAGGCATATTTCCAATGCAATATTTAACTTTGTTAAAAAATAAAAGAAAGCCTTTCCAATAGTGTTTTATTTAAATAAATGCGCTTTTCTCTTGACTATATCCATATTTGAATCTATAATTTAATCATATTATTTAACTTTGTTAAAAAAGGAGATAAGCTGATGAAAAAGAAATATGTAGCATGTTTTTTAGCGACATGCCTAGTATCCACTGTCCTTGCAAGTTGCAACAATAATACTACAAACGAAAAAGAATTAAAAATTGTTTATTATTCAGCAGGTTATGGTGAAAAATGGATAAACGATTTAGTTTCTATATTTGAAAAGAACCATGAAGGTGTTAAAGTTAATTTAGAAGCGAGTTACAATGCTGAAAGCATTATCAGACAAAATTTAAATTCATCAAGAAATAGCGATGACTTATACATTTCCACTGGTTCAACCTGGAAATCATATGCTGCAACAGGTAAGTTTGCAGATTTAACTGATTTTCTAAATGAAACAGTCGATTCCACTTCCAATATTACCGTAAAAGATAAAATCAACGACGAATATAAAGATTCTATTTATTATAAAAGCAGTGATGGCTCTACAAAATCTTATCGATTACCTTTTACTTCCGGTGTAGGCGGAATATTCTATAATAAAAAGATGTTTGAAAGCAATGGTTGGAAAATTCCAGAAACCTATAAAGAACTTATGAATCTTTGCGAAACTATCGTTAAAAATCCCGTTGCTGTTCCAGGTGATCCTGATGGTACAACTATGGTTAAACCTTTTGTTTATACTGGATCAAATACTGATTACTTTGATTACACAGTTTTTGACTGGTGGAGTCAAATTGTTGGCAAAGATGCTATTCAAAACTTTTTAAAATATGATAATCCTGAAAACTTCGATGTCAACAAAAATGAAACATATAATGGCTTAAAAACAGCAACTCAAAGATGGAATGATCTATTTGCTCCTGAAAAAAGGTATTATGTTTTAGATAGAAATGCAACAAGTGCAGCCGATGCTCAAAGAGATTTTATCAATGGCTATGCTGCTATGATGTTCAATGGTGATTGGCTATATAATGAAGCCTTGAATTATACAAATAGTGGAACATTTGATTCAACATTTGAATTAGGCATTATGAAAACTCCTGTTCTTGAAGAAGCTAAGGAAGAATATAAAGATAC
>ERZ780025.664-NODE-664-length-12615-cov-7.219506_pt1 | contig 12615 bp, 9 predicted proteins | sample MGYA00511862_ERZ780025 | MGnify/ENA primary metagenome ERZ780025 (study PRJEB29588, sample SAMEA2156186) | human gut metagenome | biome: human gut; feature: human-associated habitat; material: faeces | place: Denmark | collected 2008/2010 ...
CTTTGTTTCATTCATGGAAAAACTATGGTGTGGGTGTATTGCCTAATAATCATCCCAATTGGAATTATAAATATCAGGTTAGTTTTGTTTTGATGAATGAAAAAAAGGAAATTGTATTTCTTTATACAGAACCGGAAGCAGAACCTTCCGAATGGTTGAAGGGAATATCATACAATTATTTGAGTCGGTTTAATATTCCGGCAGAATTGCAGGGAAAGTATACCTTATGTGTCGGCTTGACTGACAAGACAAAAAATAACGAAGCGGCTATTGATCTGGCTGTGTCTGGGAATTTAAAAATAGGGAAATGGATATTTGTGGTTGAACTGGAGTTGTAATGTGTGTACTTGGCATTTTTGCACCAATTAATAAAGAAGCTTCTGACTGATTATCAAAAAATAAGAACTTTCTCTATATCTGCACCCAGTAAATCCAATATGTTTAGGGATATTCTTTCAATAGTACAAAACAACACAATCTATTCAAGTTAAATTATTGATAATCAGATAGTTTTTATATCTTTGGATATCCCTCAAAAAAGAAAATTAAGAATATAAATTAGTGGAAAATAAAAGTGCAATTCTGATTATTGATGGATTGCACTTTTTATTACTTTTGTAAAGACATTGTTTCTTCACATATAATTTGAGATTATGAAAATAACGTTTTCATATTTCTCCTGTCTTTTCATTATCGGATGTACACATCAATCCAACCAAGGAAAATCGTTATAGAAAGCAGCAATGCAGATGCAATTCGTGTAAGTGCTGATACTTTAGCGTATGAATATACTGCATGGGCATTTATAAACAAATCTGTTCCCATATTTCTCATTAGCCATATACTGCTCAATCAATTTACATAATGATGTTCAAACCACCTGTATTCATCTTCCTCAAATAGTGCTAAAAAAGAGAATTCTGATAGCCAACTACCTGACTATCAGAATTCTCTTTGGAGCGGCAAACGGGATTCGAACCCGCGACCCTCAGCTTGGGAAATTTAAAATTAAAAATATAACAAATTGATTATAACACATTTAAAAACCAATTGTTTTTTATTGTGACGTTTTTGTGATTATACTACATTATTTTCTTTGATTTGTGAAGATAAATATTGCTTCTCTCTTTCGCAAATAAGAACACAAAAAAAGCACAGCAGCCGTTCAATCCACGCCCTACTCTCTATCCCATTTTCCCGAAAAGACAATAACAAAAACGAAATACAAAAAGAAAACTATATTAATTAGTTATAAGAAGCCAATGTTGAAACAAAAACCAATCTTCTTAAAAAATTGCCATTAATACAATATTTTTTACTTGCAGAATGAATGAAGAGAATTAATAGAACGGCAAGACTGGCGAGTTTGTATATTTATTGACATGAAACGAATGTTGTGGAATGGGATCGGAAAAACAAGTATAAAACAGATAGCTTTTATAGGTTTCTACTGCCTGAGATATTTTTCCGGGGATTTTTGAGATTTTATTTGATTTTGTTTTACATTTCTACGTTTAGAATACTTCTGGTTAGCCCTTGTCAGATCCTTGATGATCGTTTCATCAAACACCTCGGAATATATCTCTGTTGTCTTGACCGATGTATGCCCCAAGAGTTTTTGGACGGTGGTTATCGGAACGCCTTGATGTACCAACAGAGTAGCACAAGTATGACGACTTGTATGGTAGGTAAATTTCTTGCTGATATGCGCCATCCTTCCCAATTTCTGCAATGTCCGATTAGTGTCCGAATTGCAACCTAATGCAGCCAGTTGTTCGATGCTGTCGTATTTCCGCATTATACCCAGAGCCTTCCCGTTAAACAGCAGATATAGCGGAATATTGAGTTTTACGCCTGTTTTGATGCTATTCATAACTAGCCATTCCTTTCCATCAACTGTTACGAGATTTTTATAAGTCAATTGCTTGAAATCAGAGAATCTCAATCCGCAATAGCAGCAGAAGAGAAATGCGTCCAGTATGTGCCGGCTGTTGTTCTTCCTGTCCGGCAGTTCAAGATTCTCCAGTTTCTCCAAGTCTGCGGGCATCAAGAAGTTATGTTCCTTCTTCTCTTTCTTGATCTTGAACTTACGGAAAGGGTATGCCTCCTGTAATATATAACCTTCGTTTATTGCTTCGTTAACCAAGGTACGCAGTATTCTCATGTGTTTTCCTACCGTGTTTACCTTCAATCCTTTGTTGCGAAGAAATGCGTCAAACTCCTTTAGAAACGTATAGTTTATATCGGTAAACTCTATCACGTTCCGAAATTCCTTCAAAGTGGCTACCGTGCCCAGCATGTTATCCTTGGTTCCCGGTTTTCTATCAGAATTCTCTATCGTTTGTATTGCAAATTTTAAAAAAGACACAACTGGTTTAATTCCCTTTTTTACAGCCTCCTTTAACGTGGAAAGGTTTGATTCAAGCCCTCTTTTCCAATAGCTAAGTTCTATAGCCTGCAACTCCAGTATTTTCTCATATAGCATTGCGTTAAGTTCATTTGACTGCGGATGGTTGATAACTTGGGCACCATCCTTACTCCAACACTCCGGTTTTAGGTAGATATTTGTTTTAAAATATGATTTCCGCTGGTTAAGATAGGCTTCAATCTGTACTAATGCGGTTCCCTGTCGATTTAGTCTGTTTTGTCGGTTATAAACCAAACGGTATCTGATCTTCTCTAACATACTCAACTTTTTGTTTTAAAGTTAAAAAAATCTTCTGTATTTACAAAATAAACCACAAAAAATGCTTCTGGGAGAACTTTTCACTAATTTGAAGCTGTTTCCATTCATGCGAAGAGGTATTTTAGAACAAAATACAGATTTTAATAATATAACAGAATCAGGTATATACACATATACATCTTTGGCATCATTTACTAATTCACCGGATAATGATTATGGAATTTTATTAGTATTCAACGGATCTGGTTATCTTATTCAAGAAGCTAGACAAGTGGTCAATACTTTAATTATCAAATATCGTGCAGGTGTTGTCGTTGATGGTAATTTTCAATGGACTGATTGGAAACAAATTCAAACAACATAAAGCCCTAAAATCCGACCTGGGAGAACTGTTGGGAATAAATGATACGTGGTTAAGGTTCAGAGATCAGAAAGAAATAGAATCTCAAGACGAATTAGATTCTATGCAATATAGCGGAATATACTTACTATCACAAAATTCAAAATTAGAATATGTCCGTAATTGTGTATTAGTTGTAATCGGCAAACCTAATATCTGTTGTATTCAGAATCTATATAATTATAGCGGAGATATTTATAAATATCGAGTGAAATGGTTTAGTAACAGTTGGGGTAATTGGCAAACCGTATCTTAGACATGATTAAAAAACGGGTGGTCCGGTACAAGCCGGTGCCACCCGATCCTGATATGCACAACGCCATGTGCGGTGCAAAGGTAATCCATATATCTAATATGTCAATACAAATTTCCCTATATCCCATTCTATCATCACGTAGATGGAAATTATTTATATCATGAACCTATAAGATTCCATTCGCTCCATCCGTCCCTCCACCATTTCGTTCTTACTTTTACAGATTTCCCGTTTGCACTTACTAAAAATTGCACGACAGTGTTATCATTTTGAGCAGATAAAACGATCAAAAAAGTATTATCGTATGGAGATACAGATTCATTGACACATATATAAAAGCCGTTTTCTGTTAAAGACTTAGATTTTTCCTCAGAATCAACTGTAAGAACAAATATAAATCTAAACCAACTATCATTTATCCCCAACAGTTCTCCCAGATCGTAAAATATGCCATTACTGTTTTAATATTTTTCTTACGTTTATATCAATGTCACCAACCTTTGACACTACAGTTAATTTTAATAGTGAAACTGAAAAACTAAGATTGCCTTTCATCCCTAAAACTTGGTAATTATCGTAATTAATAATAACAATGCATGACAGAGATGCGAGATTAGGTTGGGTTATGTAGTAAACTCCTAACCCAACACCTATTTCTGTTTCAATACTTTCTTTTAAAGAATAACTATCGTATGCCTTTTGTAGCAGTTCTCCCAGAATTGTAGCTAGCTGCTGTTTTGTAACTTTTGCCACGTCATTCCCTTTTACAACCAACGCATAATCAAAATCCGTCAACTGCGATACTTGATTTAATTTTTTGTCTGCCATAATCGTATTTTTTTTAATTATTTATTACTACTTGATTTTCTACCACTTGAACATATCCACCCGAAACAAGATTTTCCAAGTCGAATGCCATACCTATTCCGCTGTCACGGATACAGAGATAAAGAACCTCCTTATCGGTGTAATACTTGCCTTCTTCCAGCACCATGTTATGTACCCAAGGTATAGGATCATCCAGTGTGCCGGAGTGCTCTATCTGCACAACCTTGTACAAGGATTCCGTACCCGTTCCCGGCTTCCAGTCCTCCTGCGGTGTATGTTTCTGTATAACCTCATAGAGCGTGCTGCCATAGCGGAAGCGGAACTGCACATCAACCTCTGTACCTATCAGATCCTCCCATAAGGGAAAGTACTCTTTCTTCGCCAATGCTTCCTCTACAGTAAGCCCGGCATTGTTAATGTTTGCCGCAATATCGTTTAATAGTGTATCCACACGATCAAGTGCTTCAACATCTATCGCTTCCGTATCGATGAAGGACGCTTCGGCAATCATCTGCTCCTTCTGCTTTGATGTGATTTCTTTCCACATAGCCACATCCTCAGGACTGTTTATCAATACCTGATTCTCAAATCTTCGTTCCGACAGAGGCATATCTTCGGCCTGTGTCAGATAGCAATCATAACCTGCTTGTAATATCATATCGTTTACTCAATTAAATCCATACGTGTTATATACCAATGGTTGTTAAAGGCCTTCATCTCCAAAACATAAGGCCTTGCCATCTGAATTTCTGTTTTGTTATTGTAAGCTCCCACCAGTCCGCAGAAATAGTTCGTAGCCTTGTATTTATCCGGGTTCTTGGCCACCCTTGATGTCATATCAACCACAAACTCCAGTTTCAATCCGTTCCATGATGACGCAGGAGGAAGAGTTATGGTTCCGCCCAAACCGTCAGCAGAGAAGAACGTAGATCCCTGAGTAGACGGATTCACGGTCATATTGCCTTCCGAATCAGCTAGACTATCCATATCGCTTCCCGGTGAGTAGAGAAGAGTGGCGGTTACCGTACCCCCGATATTCGCCTTCGTTGCGACAAGATTTCCATTCTGATCCACACGGAACGGAGCGTTTCCCGGAACCTTACCTCCAGCCCATATCCTTATAGGTGTTGTACCAGCTTCCTTGCTGCTTCCTCCTGTAAGACCGGCTACGACATTATTATTCGAATCCTTTATCAATAACTCATTGCCTTGGACGAAATTAAGACTGGCATTCTTGGCTATTATTAGGCTGGTATAAATAGGACCAACATTGCTTAATTCCGTCCAATAGGTGGTATTGGTATAGGTTATAGAAGATGAGGATGTATGCGTCTTGATACACTTATACACATCCCATCCGTCTACCGCGCTATTATTCCTTACCATCACGATATCAATATATCTCGTGCCACTTGTAAGGTCCTCGTCATTCCTGTACGTCACGCCGGACGCCCACTCGGAAGACCGTATAATACATCCCTGTATTCCTTGTATACCCTGTTCACCGGGCTTCCCGTCTTTTCCATCCTCGCCATCCTTACCATCCGTTCCGTCTTTGCCCGGCTCACCTTTCTCTGCCCATACATCGTATTCGGCAGTGTTCACCTCACCCGTCAGGCAGTATCCGCCATCATTGAAAGTAAACCGGTTGCCGGCATTGTCTGTCCAGCACCATAAGGGAGGATTGGTAGTGGATGCCTTGGCTACATAAGAGCCGCCACCCATCGAAACGACACCCATCTTGGGTACAACCATACCAGTCCTAAACTGCCCCATCTGGGTGTAACCGTCACCCTTGTCACCTTTGATTTTTATCGGTGTACCCCATGCTCCGTCAGATGCGGACGCAGCAACCTTCTGCGACATCCATATGGCGGCACTTGTCGCATTTGTATGCCATCCTCCAGTAGTACCGTTCCCGGTAGGTACAGAAGGTTGGGAAGTGCTGTCATTATAAGTTATAAACACGCTCAATCCGTCAGAACCTGCTGCACCATCAGCACCGTCCGATCCGTCCACAACCATCAATGCCCATGCTGTTCCGTTCCATATATATACACGACCATTATTGGTATCCCGGTATGCCCAGTTGGTCTGAGGATTGGAAGGAGGTGTTTGGAGATCTCCTTTCCATACAATACTCAATCCGTCTTTCCCGTTCTTCCCATCAATTCCGTCAATAGTCATCTGATACCACTGTCCATCCTGATATACATATGATTTCTTATCAGTGGTATTCTTGTATGCCCACCCGTTCTGAGGATTGGAAGGAGCGGAGGAAAAATCACCTTTCCAAATGATGCTCGTTCCGGCTACGCCCTCAGCACCGTCAGCACCATCAAATCCGTACTTCGCCCAAAGGGCAGGAGCACTGAATTTACTCCATATACCGTTTTTCTTCTCCCTCTCACTGATCCACTCATAAGGCAGAGAGCTGGAAACACCTATAGGATCATCATGCCAGCCGGAAGGCACATAATCGTCCGTCTGTGACGTGGAAGGAGTGGCAGGTTTACTCTCTGTTGTAGTATGGATGAATACCCTCTCATAACTGGTACCATCGCTTCCGTCCTTTCCGCTTTGAACCAAAAGTTCATATTCATCGGTATTTATCTCACCCGTCAGCACATATCCGCCATCATTGTAAGTAAACCGGTTGCCGGCATTGTCCGTCCAGCACCACAATGGAGGATTGGTAGTGGATACTTTAGAAAGAAACGAACTTCCTCCCATTGTAACGATACTCATTTTGGGAACAACCAAGCCGGAATACCACGGACCGCTATTGGTCACGCTCACACCGTCCTTTCCCGGTGCCCCCGGTGCTCCCGTATCACCTTTAGAAGCAATCTCCAGCCAATCGCCGTTAGATCCCGGTGCAGCAGACGAACCATCCTCATTGATACACGCCCACATGCTTCCGTTATAAGACAAGCTATCGTAGTAATCGTAATGTACGCCAGGTATATAGCCTTCCTCACGGAAATTCAAAGTCTGTACAGGTGTTCCGTCTGGCTTTATCTGCTTGATAATACCTGTCATATATATATTATTCAGATACATGGAATAACCGTCCATGTTCAGTCCGAATATATTCAGATTGGAAAGGTCGCCATATTGTAGGGCAACATTGGCGGCGGAGATCTCCCATGTATTCTGTTTCCACAACATACGGGTGTAAGTCCTTGTTTCGTAGACTGAAGTCTGGCGCTCCGTATTAGTGAAACTACCGTATGCCACGAAAGTCATCATCTCAAAAGGGTCGAAAGAAGAAGAGTACGATGAAGAAGTGGGGCGCAACTGGTACTTGAATGTTTCGTTTCTTTCACCCGTAACTTCCGTAATCGTGAAATATACTGTACAGAATCCGGCAAAACGTCTGTTGCCCTTTCCATCGTCGTAATCCTCCGTAGCGTTCCCGGTGATGTTATGATAGATACCCATACAGATATCGCCTACTGCGACAGCACCAATCTCACCATCTTCCAGCTTAAGTGTACATGTCTTGGTCCCTGTATCTACTGTTTCTATAATGCCGGCTCCGGGCGCACGCCACTTGTCACCCAGCGTGACCATCACACGATTGTATCTTAATTCGGGAACTTCGAGAAACCGGCGGATAAACATGCTCTCAAACTCCCCATGCCCTGTATCGAATATCTTGGCTCCGAATCCGGTTAAGCCGCTTGCAAAACCATTCTTTCCGAAAACAGCACCGGCAAACATACTGAGAAGAAATTTAGTGGAATCCGCCACGTCCTTCCGCACGAATATCTCTTTCAGCTTCTCCGCACTGTTCTCTATCTCAGTCATTACACGCAATGCGCTCATCACATCCTCATCGGTGTAGGTGACATCCTTGTCACCCTGCTTTACGATGCGGTTTATCAGATTCCCGGCTATCTTAAGACCTTTGAGGTAATTAATGATCCCTTGCGCATCATCATCGTTCAATGCGGAAAGGAACCAGTTTTGTACAGGCGTGTCCTTATCCAGTGTGTATGCGGAGTTGGCGTGATCGGCGTTGGTGACATCTCCCCCTCCGCCACCACTGCCGCCACCGCCGTTCTGCTTTATCTCTTCAACCTCAATGGAGATCTTACTAAAGTTGCTGTTGATGCGGTCTGCCGTTTCGCTCCAAGTTCCTGTTTTGTTTATTGTATTAAGCTCCATATATCCTGTTCCACTTTTACCATTCCGCATCCGGATGCACTTCAACGGACAGATGGTTCATTATTCTGATGATTAATTCTCGTATCATAAGTATGTTTCACTATTTAAGTTGGTCCATTATTACAATTTCCCAAATTATTCTACAAACTATTTATATACATACCTAATCCTCTTCCTATTTTCCTTCCTCCTATTTCGTTTGGATGCAGTGTCCCATCATTCATATATACTTCTACTTGATCAATAGTCCAGCCGTTTGAATGAAAGTCGTAATAAGGAACCCCAAACATCTCATGAATTTCCCTCATAGCTTTAGCAATCAAATTCATATTCATACCATTTCGCAAGAGAGGTGGAGTACAAGGTTGAGAACCATAAGGTAATCTTTCCGGCTGAGAGCATAAAACGACTGTTATTCCCTTGTTCCAATTGTGTATGATATTAACGCAAGTCATTATGGCTGCATACAGACTTTGTGGAGTTCTTCCCTCTTTAATATCTTCTTCTGTTAAGACTTTGTAACTAGTATCTATGCTATCATCCTTAACATAATATCCGGCCTCATTCAATTTAAGAATCGGTACTCTTAATTCAGCATATTCATTCTTTATGCAATCGTTTATTGTCCCTAATATATCTCCCCCATGACCATAGTCATTCGTACCTCCCAAAATAGTCACAAAATCACTTTGTAGAATAAGCTCTTTATTTTTTATTATATTTTGTGGGAACCTTGTGAGTGGCTGACCATTTCCATCTTTACCTGTATCTCCTATTTTATTTAATCCGGTTACTTCCAATAATGCAGGAAAATATTTTCCCTGCATTGTATAGCTGTCACCAACACAGAATATCTTTTTACCAACATGTGGCATAAGCTTTGAAATCAGTGCTCTCCCTCCTTGGTCTATTGGATTGATAAGATATGGATTGAACTGAGATGCATAACTTGATTCTTTATTTTTTTTTGAAAGCCATAGAGAAGCCGCTTTGTCTATAGCTAATTCTTCGGATGTTATAACTCCGGATGTTCCCAGTTTTACTCTTACATAAGCAATACCCATTTGTATCGGTTCTCCCGATACGAATCCTTTTTCAGAAGTAATATCAATTTTATTTCTATCATACGTGAACAATCCAATAGTTGCATTGGAGTAATATATATCTCCTTCGAAGACTGGTATATAGTCAGACACCCACCATCCGTTGCCCAATTTTGTGACCTTTGTCGGATTAATCAAATTATCACTTTTAAGCAAAACGTCCTGCTCAATTATAGGTAATGTTCTTAGCTGGTTAATATACTTCGTAATATCTCTAATTTTTTCAATTTCCGATAAAGTTAAGTCGGTAACATAATATCCATGACCTGATAATATTAATTTCGAATCGGTTTCGATTGCAATTTTTTCATATGTTTCTATATTTTCAGGCATTGATACATCTCTATTGACCGTTATTCCAGCAAACATTCTTGAGGAAATCATATTCCATATTCCATTTCTATATCCTTTTAAATGCCAATAAGTATTAGCCTCACTCGTTAAATTAACAAGATGTATAATATCCCCCTTTTTAAAAGTATTTTTAAATACAATTTTTGTACTTTCACCGTTGGCGACCACTACTTGAGAGCCAAAAATAGAACCTATATCCGCTTTTGTTTTAATAGGTTCAAGATCTTTATTTTTGATAGAAGTATAAATCTTTATATCATCCGAATTTGAAGACGATTGCTTTGATGCCGCAAAATATTTGCATCGCTCTGGAAATACAACCAACATTGGAGCTAATAATTTATTTTTCGTAGTATATGGTATGGATGATATGAAAGATTTGGCAGCGTCATAAAAAGAAACGGCTACATTTGTATTTATTTCAGTTATTAGGTTATGTATAGATACGGATTTCATTTCTCCAACTTCTATGTAATCAGTAGCAGAGCCATAAGCATAAGAAATAAAATTACCAGTATTATTAATTACAGTAGCATTTTTTCTTGTAAACAATATTTCTTTAGAAAAAGAAATGCCAATGTTACTTTCTAACTCGGACAATTCCGTAGTCAAATTTTTGCGTCTGTTCGGGTTAACCACCGCATCATAGATGGTAGCCGGGTAAATGGTTTGTCCGTCCTTCGTCAGTTTATGCATTTTTACCATATTGTATTCTATTATTCGCCTAAGTTCCGCCGGAACTTGGGCTGTTGTTATTTTATGTAATTATTTATTAACTATTAAAATCACTCAGCACATCATCATACTCCTGATCTGACAGAGATACGCTCTGCACCGCATTGTATGCGGCATAATCCGGATAGGGCATGATCTCCGCTGTGCTCTCATCCGTCTTCCCGGTAGTCAGCACAATCCCTGTATCTTCAATAGATACAAGGTTGCAGATGCCATCTCTAAAGTCAGAATCAGAAATGAAGTATTCCCGTTTGACCGACAGAGCACCGGGACGTAGTCCATGCCTGTCAAAAATGACCAACAGACCACCATCATCAAGCCTGCGGCAGTTCTTGTACCCGTGCCCGTCAAACTCCGCAACGACACACCCCGACAGGACTGTGCGGTAAGTGAACCGGAAAGGAGTATTCACATCCCCGTTCAAGTTCTTCTCTATGATCTTAAAATCGGACTGATAATTAATTCTCATAACTATAATATTGATGTTACATCGTCTATTTCCTCGGCTGTCAGGTAGCTGGATAAGTCAACACTTCCGCCACCTCCTGTCGTGCCTGTAGGACTCCATTTTCCCTTTGTTTTGCATTCATATATAGGACCCGGTATGGTGTCACCCACAACAGCCCAGTCACCTACAACAGGAGATGGAACAGCCTCTTCCAGTGATTCAAGAGTAGAGAACAACCCCTTGTTGCGGATACCGTTCTGCTTGACCTTCTCCACTTCGGTAGAAGTCTTGCTAAAGTTGTTGTTAAGACGGTCTGCCGCCTCACTCCAAGTTCCCGTTTTGTTAATAGTATTCAGTTCCATATCACTTCACTTTATTTGGGCAACATGTTCTGATCCCATACAATCTCAGAACCTTTAACCATAATTATGCGTCCTCCCATTATCTGGGTCTGATATATATAACCGTCACTTCCTTTTTGCTCCGCGACCATACTATCCGGGCGGAAATATAATCTATCACTGCTAGAAGGATCGAACATGGAAATACTGGGAATCATCCCTCCAAGCCCGTACTGTAGGGAGATACTGAACAGTTCTTCTTCATTATAATCATACATTCTGATAGACGGTACGGAATACTCATCCTCAGGGGATATTACGATCTTGTAACCATTGGATGATATGACATTGACAGTACCACTAAACTCTCCCTCTCCTTTTATCCAGATATTGCCTTCCTTATCAATCTTAAAATTTCCGTTAGGTGACTTTACATTTTTAAAGATTCCGCTTTCCGCATTGACTTCCCCCCGGAAATATCCGCCCAAAGCATAGATATATCCTCTTAAGAACACATCACCGCCATGAGTGGCAACGAAGTTCGCCATGTTCGCCCATTCTTCATCCGTAGGCCGGTAATCAGGATCATTACGGAACCTCATTACGGTCAGAATTGCCTGTTCAAGTTTTCCTCCTGCCCAAAACGCCACATCATCATCGTCATTGTATATGCCGCTAACTCCGGCTGTGACCTTCTGTAACTTGCCATTCTTGTAATTACCCAGTTGGATCATATTGGCCAATATCAGACCACCAAGAATATCCACAGATCCATCCTTGATCGCACTGGCGATATAATTGATTGACTGGAAACCGGCTGTTGCCTTGTCATTGTCAAGAATTGAAGGCTTCCAGTCAGTAGCGATGGTTCCACGCTCTAACTGAAGGTCACAAACGGTTGCGGTACCACTGACAAGAAATATACCACTGCCATTGAAGGTGATCTTATGGGTATATCTCTGATAAGAGGATGTGAGAGGCTGAGAAACACTAAAAGAACCGCACGAAACAGACACAGACGTACCCTTTGCTTTATAACTGATAACATAACTTTCTCCTTTAATCAATGATACGGACTGGGACAAACTACCGATTGCAGCAGAGTACCCGGAGCCGGCATCACTGTCCGCAGATACGGTAGCCACACCCGTCCAATATTCCAGTTGCTTGCTAAAAAGTTCGGTATCCGCCGATAGCTCGGTAGCGGCAGACAGGTCCTCTGTTTCATAATCTCCGGTAAACCCGGAATTACGCAACAGATTGACACTTCCGACAGCCGCATTGTCTATCG
>ERZ780025.666-NODE-666-length-12575-cov-3.560623_pt1 | contig 12575 bp, 10 predicted proteins | sample MGYA00511862_ERZ780025 | MGnify/ENA primary metagenome ERZ780025 (study PRJEB29588, sample SAMEA2156186) | human gut metagenome | biome: human gut; feature: human-associated habitat; material: faeces | place: Denmark | collected 2008/2010 ...
CCCGTTGATGACGTACTGGCTGTCGGAGCACAGGCGCACCTCGCAGGGCTCTTTCAACTGGCGCAGCGCCTCGATGAAGGCCGTCAGCTCCATCCGGTTGTTGGTCGTGCGGATATAACCCGCAGAAAATTCCCGTTCATGCAGATTGCCCTGGCTGTCCACAAACTGCAAAACTGCGCCGTAGCCCCCCGGTCCGTCCGGGTTTCCTCTTGCCGCGCCATCTGTATATAGTGTTACATTCTGCATTGTTTTTCATTCCTTTTTGTTTTTTTGCATAGCATGCGCAGCACGAACATGCGTTTTTGCACTGCACGTTCACGCTTTCCAGACACCGGTTTTTAAAAATTCCGCCGCCTGATCATCCGCTTTTTTAATAATTTCTTCGCTGTAACCCATCATTTCCAACAATCGGATCGCATTTCTCGAAGTCGCACGCCCGGGCATCAGCAGATACGGGAAAGAAATATCCCCGTCTGCAATCTGCTCTTCAAAATGATAATTGTCATATTCTGCCTCCAGAAGTCCTGTCAGCTCCACATCGTGCGTTGCCGCAAAGCAGCACACGCCGGGCTTATGCAGGCTCTTTAAAATCTGTGTGGAGGCCGCAATCCGTTCCACTGTGTTCGTACCGCGAAGCACCTCGTCCACAAAGCACAGCACCGGTGCACCCGGGCTTTGCGCCGCATCTAAAATTCGTTTCAAGGAACGGATTTCTACGATATAATAGCTTTCTCCACTGCCAAGGTCGTCGCGCAGCGCCATCGAGGTCATCACGCGCCAGTAGCTGCTCTGACAATGATCCGCACAGCAGGTGTGAATCGTCTGCGCCAGAATCATGTTCAGGGCGACTGCCTTTAAAAAAGTGGATTTCCCCGATGCGTTGGAGCCGGTCAGGAGAACGCCGTTTGTCGTTTTGATATCGTTTTTGACCGGGTCGGCGAGCAGCGGGTGGTACAACTGCTCCAGCTGCAGGGACACAGCTTCAAAATGCTGCCCGGAGGATTCCGCAGCGCCATGTGCTGCACCGTCCGCCACCGTTTCTGCTGCCGTCAGCTTTGGCACGCACCAGGCGGGCAGGGAATGCCGAAATCCCGCCGCTGCAATCAACGCATCCAGCTCCCCCACAATCGTCACAAGTCGGTCAATATTTTCCGTCTGCTCCCGCACCGCATGCAGCATGATATTGAATCCGATGATATCCAGATGCAGCATCATATTGATATAATCCGCCACGATACCCATCGGATCGCCGCTCGACGTATGCATCCCAAGTGACGCACTTCTGTTCAGCTTTCCAAACTGTGGCAACAGCTTTCGAACCTTGCTGAGTCTTCCCTCCAGCTGCTGTGCATGAATTTCGGAAAGCTCCTCCGCCCCGCGGATCAGCCGGAAAATATAGTGAAAGCTGGTCAGATACGGCTCGATCTGCTTCTTTTCTTTCAGATAGGTTGTGATATTAAAACACATCACCGCACTCACACCACACAATCCAAGCGGCGGACTGACAAAAGCTGCTGCGATCGCAAGAAAAAACAGCAGATCAACCAACAGATGCTTGCCGTTTTTACGCTCTCCCAGCACGTCCAGAAAGTCCATATAGTCATACAGTGAATATTTCCCGGTTCTTCCGATTTTGAAAAAAATCTCCTGCATCCGGACTCTCATTTCCTCGTCCTGTTCCAGAAATTCCAACAGTTTCTCCCGCTCCTGCAGCTCTTTTCCCTCAAATGACGGACTGCGCAGCATCGCATAGAGATATTCCTGTCCCGCCGAACTGCAGGTGCTGTTCATCCGCAGGAAAATTTCATCCAGGTTCAGGTCGTTCCAGGTGATATCATCGATCTGGAAATCCTTTGGATGCTTTTCAAAATATCGGACAATTCCATTTAACTCTCCGTCTGCATATTCTGTCCTGCCGGCTTTTCCAAAGGATTTTCGCAGCTGTTCCCGGTTCCATTTCTGCGCTCTGTGCTGATCCCAGAGTCCTTTTAAAAACATAACAGCAGCTCCCGCCAAGAGCGCCGCGAATAAAATTGCATATTCCAATGAAGTCTGTTCCTCTTTTCTCCTGTCGTTGAGATTCTATTCCGGTTCGGAGATTAAAATGCTCAGCGCACAATCTATTGTATACAATCCGCCAGATTTCCCGAACCAAAGCCCTCCGGCAGCAGTTTTCGAAGCGTGCGGATTTCGTAATCACTCTCGCTTTCTGCAACAACGATAAAAAACGAATCCGGATCACAAAACTCTGCCATCACCTGTCTGCATACGCCGCAGGGCCAGGCTGCCTGTGTGAGCTTTTCAATCTTTCTTCCGCCGTTTTCATCTATTTCCGCCGGACTTCCTGCGATTGCAATCGCCAAAAACTGTCGTTCTCCCGCCGCGACTGCTGTAAAAAACGCAGTGCGCTCCGCGCAGTTGGTCGGCGTATAGGCTGCATTTTCAATATTGCAGCCGGTGTAGAGCTTTCCCGATTGTGTCCAAAGCGCCGCCCCGACATGATAATGGGAGTACGGCGCATAGGAACGCTTTCTGGCTTCCAGCGCAGCTGCGATCAGACGCCTGCAGAGTACGTCGTCAATCTGTGTTTGTTCCATACTTCCCCTCATTTCTGCGCACGCTTTTTGCGCATGCCGAGTTTGTGTCAAGTGCGCGCAGACACAAATCTCGTGATTGAAAAATGATATTTTTCAATCTTTCCATCACTCCCGGTAAAAAGCCTGAATGCTCTCCGTCACCAGCTTTTGAAACTTCGGTGCAGCGCTGTCTGCTGCTGCCTGCACTTCTTCATGGCTGAGCGGCTGTTTTGTCATGCCCGCTGCCAGGTTGCTGATACACGAAATTCCGCAGATACGCATTCCCATATGGTTTGCTGCGACCGCTTCCACCGCAGTCGACATGCCGACTGCATCTGCGCCGAGCCTGCGCAGCAGTTCCACCTCTGCAGGTGTTTCATAGGAAGGTCCCGTTAACTGCGCATACACGCCCTCCTGCAAAGCGATCTTCTGCTCTGCCGCTGTTTTTTTCAGAATTTCCTGCAGCTTCCGGTCGTATACCTGCGTCATGTCCGGAAACCGTACTCCCAATTCGTCAAAATTCTGCCCGATCAAAGGATTGGGTGCAAACAGAGAAATGTGATCCGTCAGCAGCATCAGATCCCCTGCAGAAAACGACGGATTGATCCCGCCGGAGGCATTTGTCAGAAACAAAAGCTCCGCTCCCATCCGCTTCATCAGCCGGATCGGCAGCACCACATCCGAAACCGGATAGCCCTCATAAAAATGAACTCTTCCTTTCATGCACACCACCGGAACTGATCCGATCCATCCAAAAATAAATTTTCCTGCATGTCCGGGCACAGTTGAGACCGGAAAACCGTCGATTTCATGGTAATCCAGCTCTGCCTCCACCCGGATTTTCTCCGCATAATCGCCAAGCCCCGAACCGAGCACCAGCGCAACCCTCGGTGTAAACGGAATCTTTTCCCGAATGCTTTCGTAACAGCTGATAAGCTTTTCATATACGTTCTGCATGATGTCCTCTTTCTTTTCCGGCATTTTTTGCTGCGATCGTAAAACTGCCTGATACCGCTTCCTCGCTATGGACAGCGAAAGCGTCCTGATTTTCTATTTCCATCAGATATGCGTCAGAATCAGCTCGCAGTCTCCCTCCGCCCGGATTTTTTCTCCGGAACAGGGAACAAAGAAGCTGTCGCCCGCAGAAAACTGCATTTTTTCATCCTGCTTGTACAGGATTCCGCTGCCCTTGACACATACAAGACTGCTGAAGGAATCCGAATAGGCAGGCAGCTCTGCCGTACCGTGAATCTGATAGCTTGCGCATTCAAAATATTTGCATCTGCTCAGGATCCGGCAGGTATAAGTATCCTTCACAACCGTCTCATCCTGGAACTGCGGCAGCTCGTATCGATGATAATCCATGACTTCCAGCGCCTTTTCCACATGCAGCTGGCGGCGGTTACCGTAACGGTCGGTACGGTTATAGTCGTACAGACGATAGGTACAGTTGGAACTTTGCTGAATTTCACAGACAACAACGCCCTTGCCGATGGCATGCACCGTACCTGCCGGAATATAGTAGGCTTTCCCGTTCTCGACCGGAATCCAGTTTAGCAGCGACAAAATCGAGCCGTCCGTAAGCGCCTCCTGCACCTGTTCCCGTGTCATATCCTGCTTGAAGCCGCAGTAAATCCCGGCGCCTTCTTCGTGCTCTAAGACATACCACATTTCGTTTTTACCGTACTCATTTTCACGGGAAAGGGCATAATCATCGTCAGGGTGCACTTGGATAGAAAGGTTTTCTTTCGCGTCAATCAGCTTGACCAGAATCGGAAAATGCTCAATCGACTGGCATTTCCAGCCACAGTTTTCCCGCCCGATTTTCGACAGATAATCTGCAAACAGACGGCCTTTGTACCGTCCGGACGCTACAATGCTCTGTCCTGCTTCATGTGCCGACAGCTCCCAGCTTTCTGCAATACTGTCATAGTCACAATGCTTGCCATAGTGTTCCTTCAGCTTGGTACCGCCCCACAGATAGTCTTTAAATGCAGGCTGCAATTTTACAAACGGTTCTGTCCTGTAACCCAGCTCCGCTTCATTCAGATCCCGGCTCTCCACGGAGATCAGGTCACGTTCCATAACCTCTTCACCGGTAGAAATTTCCATAAAGACAAGGGGTACGTCACCGATATTAGAAATCTGATGGACGGTATTTTCCGGAATTTCCATGCTGTCGTTGCTGCCGTATTCTTCTTCCACTCCAGCCAGCATGATTCGTGCACGCCCGCTGACGATGATCCAGTGCTCCGTCCGTCTCGCATGCTTGTGAGCATAAATCGTACGCCCCTGTGTCAGCACAACCTTCCGCACAACGTACTGACGCGCCGCCGACAGAATCTCATAAGTGCCCCAAGGCTTATAGATCACCTGTCCCATGTCAAAGTAGCTTTGCAGTGCGGGATTTTCCCGCCGCAGATCCTTTAACGATTCGGACGCACCTTTTTTGCCGACATAAACCGCATCATCTGTATTGACGATCGTGATATCTTCCAACTGATTCGCCACAACAATGCTGCGGCTGCCACGGTTGATGATCAGCGTATTGTCGCAGTTATACTGCGCCTGCCTGGAATCCTTTTCAGAAATCAGTCCTTCTTCTCCGAGATCCTCCAGACTTCCAATATCCTGCCAGACAAATCCGGCCTTTACAACCATGCAGCGTGTCGTCTCTTCAAATACTGTTTCTTCAATCGCCTGCGCCGGAATCTGCTCCAGGACCTCTCTTCGGTAAAAGATATGTTTGCCTTTTTCGATCAGCTTATCCTCAAACGCACGCTCACACGCTCCAAGGATCTCCGGGGAATGCAGCCTGACTTCCTGCAAGAAGTCCCCATTTCTAAATAAAAACAGACCGCTGTTAATCAGATATCTGGAATCCTGCAGGTATTTCTGCGCCTGCGCTCCATCCGGCTTCTCCACGAATTTCTCCACATGGTTTCCATTGCAGCAGATATAACCATACCGGGTATCCGCCGTCCGGACCGGCATTCCGAAGGTAACAAGACTGCCTTCTCTCGCCAGCACACCCGCTTCGTTGATCGCATCCTTGTAAGCTTCCCCCTGGATCAGATGATCGGAGGGTACAATAAAAATAAGCTCTGAAAGTGGAAATTCCAGACATGCCAGCAAAATTGCTGCTGTCGTCTTACGCGCTTCTTCCTCCAGAACCAATCTCCAGGTCAGTCCCTGAAATACTTTGAGCTGATTTTCTACAATAAACTGGTACTCCCGGTTTGTCACCACTACAAACTCATCACAGTATGCCATATTTCTGGCAATCGTATCCTGAAAAATCGAATGACTGCCATCCAACGAGATAAACTGCTTCGGATAATTTTTCCGGGAAAGCGGCCAGAGTCTGTCACCTCTTCCGCCTGCCAGAACAATACATTTCATAATTTTCCGCCTTTCGTGCTTTCTTCCTTATACTATAATCGAAATAGTGGTTAAAAACAAGGGTATCAAAACGTAGGTTTTTTATACTGCCGCTTTTATGTCCCTATCTGGGCAGGGCAAAAGGATCCGACAGCTCTGCCAATGAAAAAGCCAGCCCGAAAGGCGAATCCTTTTCGCTCTTTTGGGCTGGCTTTTCACATTTTCCTATATATTCCTATTTTTTCAGTACAAACTCTGCTTTGTTCTCTGTCGTGCTATCGCTTCCGACGAAGACTTCAAAGACGCCATTCTCACTTTCTACACGCTCGTTCTCAGTCAGGAAACGGAGTTCTTTTTCATTGATAGTAAATTCGACTTTCTGCTCTTCTCCGGGCCGGAGGGTTACTTTACGGAAATCTTTCAGCTCTTTGACCGGTCGTACCACGGATGCAGCTACGTCGTGGATGTAAAGCTGTACGGTTTCAGTTCCTGCCGTATCACCGGTATTTTTCACGGTCACAGAGGCTTTGATTTCATTCTCCATTCCAAGTTCCGTCTTGTCCAGTGTTACGTCCGAAATTTCAAAGCTCGTATAGCCAAGGCCATATCCAAACGGGAACAGCGGTGCGTTCGGGATATCGAGGTATTTGGAGCGGAAGCGGTCTTTGTCCTTGCCCGGTACATGCGGTCTTCCGGTAGAATACTCGTTGTAGTGAACCGGCACCTGGCCTACGGAATACGGGAAGCTCATGGTCAGCCTACCGCTTGGAGCGTATGCACCGAAAACGACGTCTGCGATTGCATTGGCACCTTCGGTACCCGGCATCCATACTTCAAGAACGGCTTTTGCTTTCGATCCGACATCCCGCAGGTCGAGCGGACGGCCGTTGAAGAGAACAACGACAACGTTTTCATTGACTTTAGAAACTCGCTCAAGCAGTCTCTGCTGGATTTCCGGGATACGGATATTCGCGTTGCTGGTTGCCTCGCCGGACTGCAGACGGTCCTCACCGATCGCAAGAACGACAACGTCGGCCTCCTTTGCTGCGTTTACAGCCTCAAGAAGCATTGTCTCCTCTTCCTCCGGTGTATGGGATTGCTCCATCGCTTCCCCGAAGCCCTCCAGACGGATGTCAGAACCAAGCATCGGGGAACCTGCATGGAAGCTCATGTTTGTCGTATCTGCCTGCGCTTTTACGGCCTCTTCCAGATTTGTCACATCCTTTGCATCTCCGATAAAGGACCAGGAGCCCATCAGGTTTCTGCTGTGGACATACGGTCCGACCCAGGCAATTTTTTTCTCCTTACCAAGCGGCAGGATTTTCTCTTCGTTTTTCAGCAGTACAAAGGATTTTCTTGCGGCTTCTCTTGCCAGATCGCGGTGCTCTTTGCAGAGAATTACCTCTTTTTCTTTCGTCTCGTCTGCGTCTTTATACGCATTTTCAAACAGTCCCAGTTTGTTTTTCAGTTCCAGAATACGCATGCAGGACTCATCGATCAGATCCTCGGAAATCTTACCCTCTCTTACAAGACGGCACAGGTTTTCGCAGTAAATGCCGGTCATCATATCAATGTCAACGCCTGCCTCGGCTGAGCGGACCGCTGCCTCCTCGCGGTCTGCGCAGTAGCCGTGGTAAATAATCTCCTCGATCGCTGCCCAGTCGGAAATCAGAACGCCGTCAAATCCCATCTCGTCACGCAGGATGCCGCGCATCAGTTTCTTGTTTCCGGTTGCCGGAACACCGTTTACCGTGTTGAAGGACGTCATTACCATCGCTGCGCCTGCATCGATGCCGGCTTTATAGGACGGCAGATAAAAGTCACGGAAGGTATGCTCGGAAAGCTCTACAGTATTGTAGTCTCTTCCTGCTGTCGGTGCGCCATAGCCTGCGAAATGCTTCACACAGGAAGCAATTTTGTACGGCTCCTTCAGATCGTCTCCCTGGAATCCACGCACCATTCCGGCACAGAACAAGCTGTTCAGATACGGATCCTCACCGGTAGACTCCATGACACGTCCCCATCTTGCATCGCGAACCAGGTCGGTCATCGGTGCGAAGGTTACGTGAAGGCCGGAAACGGCTGCCTCTTTTGCAGCAACTGCCGCACACTTTTCGGACAGCTCCGGTTCAAACGTTGCGCCCTGTCCCAGCGGAATCGGGAAAATGGTTTTGAAGCCGTTGATGACATCCAGCATGAACAGCATCGGGATATGATGCGGGTGCTGCTCCACGAAATCCTTCTGGATTTTCTTTAATGTTTCTGCGCCCATAGTACCCAGAACAGAACCGGAAAGCGCTACATTTTCCGGTGTAAAGCCTTTATCTGCCATCGGTCCCATCGCCGTGATGTCCATATCTTTATTGAAGAAGGCACCCACCACCTGGCTCATCTGGTTTACTTTTTCTTCCAGCGTCATGTCGGCCAGAAGCTCTTTTAATTTCTGCTCAGTCATTTTTTCCTCCTCTGATTTTGCTGTATCTGATTTTTCAGACCCCTCCTAAAATGTCAGAAAAATATCGTTTTTCCATTATTTTTCTGACTCTTATACTGAAATTTTACCACATCTGATTCGAAAAAGTATCCCCTGGTCTGACCTTTTTCTTTGCCATATTGTTATTTATGCCTTCATCCTTCTTGACCAGCTCTTTATAGCGAATGGCATACATAGAATACCAATCAAGACAGGAATTGTAATAAGTAGATATGGTGACCAGATAAGCTTCCCAAAAATACGAAAAGTATTCGTTCTGAAAATATCTGTTGAACTTCCTACCAATGGTATTAAATCCAATGCTTTTTGCATTTCATAAGGAAGATATTCTGCAATCATCATTGGTCCATATACAACAGCCAGACTAAGCAGTAAGGTAAGTACATTATTTTTTACAGCCGCTGATATAAACATAACAATTCCGGCAAAACCTATTGCTCCAAGCAGTACAAAAGCATATTCATAAATTTCTGCCTGCAGCATATTCATAGGTGCAACAGCAATCAGCTTGATATTCTGAATCGGCATATCCCATCCGGCAGTTCCCATAAAAAACAACTGTGATATAACACTTGAAACAGCAAGTAATGCAAATAACTCCACTGTAAACGCTAAACCAGTAAGAATTTTGGCAAGAGCGATTTTCCCCCAACCATTTCGAGTCGTCAATACTAGTGTGCTTGTATTATCATGCCATTCGCCCGCAAATAAAGAGGATAAAACAATACCGAGAAACAAAGCCATCACAACTCCCAGATCCGCAACCATACTACCAAGAAGCGTTGACCAGCCTTCTACCCACTCATAACGAAATGGTTTTTCTACCTTTCTCTCTATCTGATGTAAAAACTCTTTTTCAGCTCCTACCTGACCACTGACCTCCAAAAACTCATCAAGCACCTGCTGTCTTCTTTCATAGAAGCCTGTTAACTTATCCGGATCAACATAGCTTATCATCGTTTTATAATTACTGGTATCTCGAAGCTCCGGATACAATGTTCCGAGCCAACTATTAACTATCTGCCAGTCTGTCTTTTCCAGTTCTTCCTCCATACCGTCAGCTTCCATTTGCTGATAATCACTTACTATTTGCTGCAAGGTTTCATCCGTCAATTCTCCACCAAATGAAAGTGCATATTCCTGACTATCCTTTATTACTGTATATCCATCAAAATTATTGCCAAAAGCACTTGTATAGTCATCTGAACTGCCAAAACAGAACCATTGAAACGAAAGTATGCTTCCAAAAATTACACAATAAACAAAACACAACAACACACATATTTTAACAATTTTCTTTCGCCATAACTTTTTATGCTCTAACCAAAATAGTTCCATTCTATTTCACTCCTTCCTCTGTGGGAAAATAAAATAAATAAAGATCTTCCAATGTAGCTTCACAAGGAACCGCTCGCTCACTAGGCATATTGTCTGAAATAATACGCAATATAATTTCTTTTCCTTCGTGCCGTAAATTAGCAACCGTTGTTTTTGTCTGCCATTGTCTAGCTTCTTGTGGAGAAACAGAAAGCTCCCAAACCTTACCATTTGCCTTGTGAATCAACTCAGGAACCGTACCCTGCAATACAAGTTTTCCCTTTTTCATCAATAGCACTTCATCTGCTATTGCTTCTATATCCGATACAATATGTGTGGAAAGAATTACAATTTTATCGCCTGCATACTCTGAGAGCAGATTACGAAAACGGACACGCTCTTTCGGATCAAGTCCTGCAGTCGGCTCATCCAAAATCAAAATTTTCGGATTATTAAGTAACGCCTGTGCAATTCCTACTCTTTGTTTCATACCACCAGAAAAAGTTTTTACTTTTTTGTTTGCCACATGGCTTAAATCAACCACTTCCAACAATTCAGTCACACGTTTTTTTGCAACATTCTTCGGTATTCCTTTCAGTGCTGCAATATACATTAAGAACTCCACCGCAGTATAATTTGGATAATATCCAAAATCCTGTGGTAAATAACCCAACACATTCCGGTAATCTGCCCCCATCGAAGTTACTTCTTTTCCATCCAGCAATACCTCCCCTGAGGTTGACTCCAAAACAGCACATAGCATACGCATCAATGTTGTTTTACCTGCACCGTTAGCCCCCAAAAGACCATATACTCCCGGCTTTAAGGTTGCACTAACACAATCTACCGCTATTTTCCTGCCATACTGTTTTGTTAAACGATCAAGCGACAATTCCATACATTTTTCCTTCCTTTCTCATCTTTGCAATATAATGAATTTCATTTATAAAGAACATAGCAAAAATCAAAAATGTAACAATCCACACCCCCACTGCTGATGTTTCATATAACCATGGCAATATTCTTGCTGACATCCCCCAACAAATGCAGGAACCCAGCATTACAATCGCACATATCTGTAAACTCTGTTTCTTTTGCAAACGGATCAAACGTAGCAACGCAACCATACACACTAAGTACGGAACCAGGCAGTATAGAACCATCTGTCCAATCTCTTTATAAGAATTTTGCAAATAAACTTCCATACACAAAAGAATTGTTATACACACCAAATTAGCTGCCCCAGCCAAAACCAGCTTTGCTAACGTGATTTGGGCACCAGAAGCTCTTGTTACCGCTTCAATCTCGCTCATTCCATAATACTGGCTTTTAAAAATTGCTGGCATGATAGCCAATACAAACAGCGGCATAAAAATTGGTATATTCTTTGGCACGTCTGCTATGCTGGCAATTGTTAAACAAACTATAAATAACGTTACTGCCTGCAAACCAAATATTGGAATACCTTCAAAGCGAAATACATCTGAAAGATAGTGAAAGAAACCTGTCCTCGGTTCTGCCCTAGTCACTTCCTGTTCTCGTACAATTTCAGTGCAAAGCTTAATCGTTTCCTCTAATCTTTTAGGCTGTACTTCCTCTCCTAAAGATTGCTGTAAATATCCCTTCAACTTTTTATCTTTCATTTTCCTGCTCCTTTCTCATAATTTTTAAAGCATTACGAACCCTGCTTTGTGCTGTTCGCATATTGCATCCCATCACTTTTGCAATCTCTCCAAAACTAAGTTGTTCTCCAAAGCGTAGAATGACTGCTTCCCTTTGTTCTGATGATAAAAAATTCAAAAAATAGCTTATCTCTGCCCTATCCTCTAGCCGAACTATGTCGTTATACTCATGCACTATATTTTCTTCATCTTCTAATGGAGAAAACTCAACCTTCCTACTTTCATCAATACATAAATGATTTGCAATCGTGTATACATAAGCCTTAAATTTCTTTTTCCCTTTATATCCGGATAAATTCTTAAACAACTTCAAAAATGTTTCCTGAGTCAGGTCTTCTGCTTTTTCCAGATTAGAGCAATGCCACCTACAGTAACGTAAAATAGATGTATAATAGCGTTTTATCAATTCTTCTGCTGCATTTTCATTTCCAAGTAGAATCTGTTCCACTAATTCGTCATCACTCAACACGCATCAGACTCCTTTCCATTGAATATCTGTATATATATAATAACGGGTTATGCACTTAAAATGATTAAAAGATTCCTCATTTTTTCTTAAAACGAATTAAACTATTAAACCAATATTTTATCTCAACTCCTTTCAAAAATATCAAATAAATCAAACACTACCTTTTCCTCCGCTTAGAGTAATACTTCCCACACCACACAATCCTGCACCGGAAACTCTGCTTACATTCATACACACACTTCTTGCACTGGTCATTATACTGTATCCTGTTCTTGTCATTCAAAAAGAACACCCACAACCGTTTTTCTTTTTTGCCCATCCTCGCCACTGCGATACCCTCCTTCAAAATGTTCAAATTATGTAGCCTTTTTCCGTTTTTTATGCCCTTTAAGCGTGTTAAAAGATATGCAAGGCATATTTCAAGGCATATTTCCCTGTCCCTTCATCAGGAACGTCTTAAATCGTCAATTTCCTGTCAGAAAAGGCAATCAGTGTTCAAACCTATTGCCCCCTCAGATGTTGTGACACTTTCTTATTCCGTCTATTGTATCTGCCGGAATGCTTCTTCAAAATGTGCTAAAGCCTTATCCCTTTCTGTCCGCTGTTCCTTTGTCAATGACGGTTCATAATCTTCAAATTCTTCTGTCCCGTTGACC
>ERZ780025.667-NODE-667-length-12510-cov-2.069691_pt1 | contig 12510 bp, 8 predicted proteins | sample MGYA00511862_ERZ780025 | MGnify/ENA primary metagenome ERZ780025 (study PRJEB29588, sample SAMEA2156186) | human gut metagenome | biome: human gut; feature: human-associated habitat; material: faeces | place: Denmark | collected 2008/2010 ...
AACATTATGAAATTCGTGAAGTTTTTGATGCTTATGTGCGCTTTGGGGGGATGCCTGGTATTGCAGATGTTGGACTTGACCAAGAAAAAGCACTTATATTACTTGAAGGAATTTACTCAACGGTTATTATGAGAGATATCTTAGAACGTGAAAATTTGAGGGGGCAAAAGCGTATTACAGACCCCATTCTCTTAAAAAAGATTATTACATTTCTTGCCGATAATATTGGCAGCAATATATCCGTGTCCTCAATAGGTAATATTCTTGTAAATGAAGGATTACTTGAGGATGGTAAACGGAAAGGAACACCAAGTACACATACGGTACAGTCATATGTAGATGCCTTGCTGGAAGCGTATTTCTTTTATGATATTAAAAGATTTGATATTAAAGGGAAAGAATTTTTGCGGACACTTGGAAAATACTATATTGTTGATATTGGTCTTAGAAATTATCTTCTTGGTTTTAGAGACCGTGATAGTGGACATGTCTTGGAAAATATTGTTTATTTTGAATTGCTTCGGCGTGGTTTTGATGTATCAATTGGAAAAATAGATAATGCTGAAGTTGATTTTATTGCAACAAAAGTAGATGAAAAACAATATATTCAGGTAACCGAATCAATGGAAAATGAAGATGTTCGTAAAAGAGAATTGTTTCCGCTGCAAAAAATCGGAGATAATTATGAAAAGATAATTCTTTCATTGAATCCTGGAATGGATAATTCATATGATGGTATAAAATCGATTAATCTCATTGATTGGTTGATTTCAGAATGACAAAATTAATTTTTGTAAATAAAAACAGTTTACACAGAATGAGTACAAGAGAACGTACCCACTCTGCGTAAACGGTTTTAATATTTATTCTTAAATATTTTCCCCCTGATATTATCGCAGTAATAACAGTAACTCTTATAAATCCACCGATAAATAAATTTCGATTTTTTCATCGACATTTCAAACGATTTTGTATGGTATGACTTTCCATGCATCCAGTCGACAATTGTCTGGAAGGTTACCGGAGGAGCGTATTCCTCAGCACGCTCACCAAGTGCCACGGCATCCTTGAGGCTTCCAAAGACATTCAGCAGAATCGGATCGTCGGTTGTCTGCTTGAAGTTTGCCATGCCAAAGTCATACAGGTAATGGCCGGTTGTAAATTCATCCTCTAAGTTGAGTGCACAGAAATCCTTTGCAAAGCGAACCAGATAAGTTTTCAATGCCTGATTCATTTCTTCGTCATTTTCACAGGAATTAAATACCGGTTCAATGCGTCCATTATTTTCTTCGTAAGTTTCGATGGTACGATACGGAAGATTTGCAAAAATGGATTCTGCAAAAACAACGGAATGTGTGTTACAGGTGTAGTTGTAGCGGATGGATTTGCCGATGGTCGGGTAAATGCTTCGTACATAATACATCGGGTCATCTACTTCGTGACCGGCGGCATCGGCTAACAATCTTGTTAGGCAGTCCTGTGTATAGCCACGGCCCCAATACTCAACAAAGGCAAATGGTTCGTTGAAATCAATTTCCTGACGAAGATAGTCGGAAACGATCGCACGCTGCTTTTTGGCAACGGCAAGCAAATGTTCTTTGTAAGCATCGGAACGTTTTAATTTCTGGCTCACATCAGAAATTAACTGGTCTGAATAACGCTTCGTTGTTTTTAAGTAACCAAGCTCCGGGAAGAACTTATCAAATGTTGCTTCGTCAATCAAAAGGGCGGAAAGCAATTTGTTAAAATTGCGGACACCACTGAAGTTCCCGTAAATTTCGAAAAATTCCTCATCGACTTTGTCGATAAACGATGGCACACGCCATGCTTTTCGTGAACCGTAAATATATTTTGTGCGCAACGGAAGTCCCTTACTCTCAATTACGGCATCAGCCATAAGTTTCAAGTAATAGCCATCACGGGAAATAAAGTAAAGGGTTTTGTAACCTCGTTTTAAGGCATCGTGTACTGCCCAGTGGACATAAGGAACGAAATAAAGGCTGGCATATTTGTAGGCAAAAGTCTCTTTGTCCGTGTGCTCCTCCAGACGGAAGTTGCGGAACAATTTCACAACACTGTGCATACCATATTCTTCAATGTAGGCTGCCATATGTTTTTCGTAGTCATCAAGTTCCGGAATCGATACCGGCTGTGTGTGAATGCCAAGACGAGATGGCTGGGTGTCATCGGCAAATTTGTTATCGCCAATGTGAATCCATTCCGAATAATGGTAGTCGAGAGAATTATATACTTCCAAAAACAATTTTCTTGTCGTTTTCTGATAGCCGATATCACTTGATAAAAACAGCGGAAGTGTGGCAAGAAGCGGGTCCGCTTTTGCTAACATTTTCTGAATCGTTTCTTTCGGCAAATACATATCACTGATTAATACAACATCGTTTCCTTCGGCAAGGTACGATTTGAGCATATCAATGTGGTCGGTTAAAGGAATGACGGAGCGGATTTCTTCCTCGCACTCCCATGTAATCAACTGCTGTTTCTGCTCATCGGTGAGAGGAAACAGTGTTGCCATGTGGTCATAAATTTCCGACAACTGGATTTCCAAATGGTCGTCATTTCGGATTAATACCGACTTTTTATAAAACTCACGCACATTGGATTCGCACCAGCGGCGAATCTGCGAAAATTTGCGGATAAAATAGCTGTCATAGCCACAGTCAGACTGCTCCAGTTTTTTGCGGACATTGTCGAAAACGCTGGAAGGATGACAGCACTGACGTGAAAACAGGGTATCAAAAATATCGAAACTGTAAAGTTTCGGAAATTCTCGTTTTTCCGGCGTGAAAGAAAGTGCGGTGTCGATAATCCGCTCGCAGTCATTTTCATCCGAATAAGACCAGAATAACTGATTGATTCGGTCGAGTTCTTTTTTCTCTGTCTCTTTGCAGGAAGCAAGGGCTGCAAGTAATTCATCAAAATCAGATGCTTCGGTTCCGCAGGTCATTTCTCGTACATCAAAAACAAAATCGCGGAAATTTTCTTTGTCATCAATATCATAAAAATACCTAATAAAAGTTTTTACTCCACGCGCTAATAAATCATAGAAAATGGAGGAGTAATCAACAATGGCAATGTCGATATCGGAAAAGATTTCGTACACATCATCTTCATTTTCCCAGAAATAAAAATTCGGATGTTCACGATATACTTCTTTCATTGCGAGATACTGAGTGTCTTTTTCCACTAAAGGATGCATTTTTAATATCAAAAGAATGTTGTTTTCATGAAGGACTTCTGCTAGACGTTTCATATCCGGAAGAGCGGACTTCATGAAATTAGCACCATTATTATCGCGGTAAGTCGGGCAGTAAATTGCCAGCTTGGTATTGGCAGACAGCCCTTTCTTTTTGCGAATATCATGGTCGTAACTTTGAATGTTATCGTTCACAACACAGCGTGGATAGCCTGCACGGATTACTTTGTCATCATCAATGCCGCACTGCTCTTTGAAATGTTTTTCCATAATTTCCGAGGTAACTAAAAAGAGCTGGTTGTTGCGAAGAATATCATTGTTTTGAATGTATTTTTTTGCAATGCGCTCCTGAAGAAATCCGTCGGTTACCTTTCTTTCGATACTCTTGCAGCCAACGCCGTGCCACAGATTCAAAACGGTAATACCGGAAAGTTCCGGTTGAAATACTTCTTTACACATTTCAACGACATAGACACCGGCTTTTGCCATAACACTTTTTCCTTTGGAAGAGTGGTAAAGTTCTGCCTCGTAACCAAGTTTATGCACGTAGTTCATCGTGTCTGCATTGTAGCACATCCAGACCGGTTTGATTTCTTTGTGATGTCTTATGATATATTCAAACATCCATTTTGGATTGCCGGCAAAGCTATTTCCGGCGTTAAAAATCCATAAATTTTTATCTCGTTGTTCGCTCATTTTATTACTCCTTACATTCTTAGTTCTCTAATATATGAAGAATTTGTTCACATGCTGTTCCTTTTTCAAAAGAACCCATGGTTTCAAAATGCTGTTTGTATAAAGTTGTGAAGTCTTCGTCCCGGTATTTGACTGCCATGTCGGGAAGTGCCGCAATGTCTTTGCATTTCAAATACGGCCATGTGTCATATGGAACAAAGAAACCGCGGTCCATTTGTTCGTATTCTTTCAGGCGGTTTTCCAATAAGAAAACCGGGCGCCCGGTCAAGGCAAAATCCCAGATGCAGGAAGAAAAATCGGTTACCAGTAAATCACTGGTGTAAAGTAAGTCCTGCATTTCATAATAGGCATTTCCGTCAAGAATCCGCTCATCAAGGGATTCATTTGTTTCCTCTCGGAAATAATGTGAGCGGTAAAGGACAATCCAGTTGTTTTTTGTTGCTTCTTCCAAGCGGTCAATGGTTTCCGATAAATAACGTAAATCGTACTGCTCTTTTTCCGGCGCAGTCATCTGAAAACTTGGCGCAAAAAGCAAAATTTTTGTCTGCTCGCTTATATGATAAAAGTCCTGTACACGTTTTTTGATTTCCGGATGCTCCGAAAAGAAAATATCGTTTCTTGGTGTTCCGGTTTCCAGAAAGATTTTTCGGTCTAGCGAAAATGCTTCGGCGTACATGTCGGTGCATGCCTGACAGGAAGACACAAAGTAATCTAACCGTTTATACCATTTGTCAAAATTTGCGGCAAATGTTTTATCTTCGTTTATTGTTTCTTTGCCGACTTTTTTATAAGCGCCGCCACCATGCCAGGTTGTCAAAAAGATTTGTCCTCTTTTTTTGACAAGTGCTTCATCAATCATATCGTTAGTGATAAAAATACCACAGCGCAGAAACAATTTAAAATAGCTTAAGCTTCGCTGGCGCACGACTGTAATTCCGGTCCGCATCGTACAGGTTTCCGGGAAACGGGTGACCCAGATAAGTTCGTATTCTCCCGGATGTTTTAACCAAAACGACTCCATAAGAACACTCGGGTTGCACACATAGCCCTTGCGGTTATTTGCATAAAACATAATCCGGTTTTTTTTGACCGGAATAAAAAACAGCAGGTACTGAAGAAGTCGTGCTATTCGTATTTTTGCTTTCATATTAAAATGTTTCCTCTTTCCTTTTTCATAACCTCAATATTTTACTACAGAGCATAAATAGATGTCAAGTGTTGACAAATCAAGGGGTTGGCAGTTGTTAAGGATTCCATAAATCATCAAGAAAAGTTTGTGCTTCGCGGGCACTCTCGTTTGACAAACGCGTAGGGGTATCGGCATGCAAAATACGCAATGCCAGATACCCACGTGTTTGTACCCACTTACCACAAAGGTTTCTCTCTTGAATTACTGGAATCCTAAAGAATTGACATCTGTTTTTTTACACATAAGCAAGTGGTGCTGACTTCGGATTATCCATCCAGCGAACCAGAAATTTATGTCTGTATAACACTCTTCTTGCGTCTGCAAAAAAAGTTTATGGACTTTACCATACCAGTAAAATTGGCACAGATTCTATTATAAGTATTTGTCCTATTAACGCTTTAGATGTTCTTATTACCGATGACGATGCATTAGAAGAATACTTAAAAGCAATTGAAGAAAATGGTGTCGAAATACTTCTAACAGTATAGTCGACCGAGACGGCAGCCGAGACCTCGAACTTCGAGCCACGGCGAGGCTCGAAGTAAAAAAGAGCGATTCCTTTTGGAATCACTCTTTTATTTATAAGAGCGCGAGACGGGACTCGAACCCGCGGCCCCGACCTTGGCAAGGTCGTGCTCCACCAACTGAGCCACTCGCGCATATGTAAATTGTTTTGTATCTGTCTGTCAGACACATTTGGTATCATACTATGGGAAACAGGATTTGTCAACAATTTTTTTGAAATAGTTATAATGAAAGCTGAAAATCATGCATTTTGGAGAAAAAAACATTTTTTGATTTAAAAAAGAATTAATAATATTCATCTATATATTAAGTAGGAAAAATGCTATAATACGGGATGTCTGATGAGCAGGATGCAGACAGTGGACATTTAAGGAGGAACTATGGAAAAGAAAAAAATAATTATCCCGGTTGTAACCATTGCAGTGATTGGAGCAGTTGGAGGAACCGGTTATTATTATCGTGACAATGTGATAGATATGGCAACAGAGGCATTTGATGTAGTTGCAGAGAAGATTCCGTTTTTACAGTCGGGAAAATCGGATGATAAAGTGTATGTTGAAAAAGTTTCCAAGATTATGAATACATATACAGGAAACACCAACCGGTATAATGGTGTTGTGGAGTCACAGGACAGTTATGAGGTAAATGTGGATTCGTCACGTACCATCAAAGAGATTCTTGTAAAAGTGGGGGATGAGGTAGAAGAGGGGCAGACACTTGTCACCTATGATACCAGCGAACTTGAGATGCAGGTGAAACAGGCAAAACTTGAACTCGAGGGAATCCAGAATGAGATTGACAGTTCCAATAAAAAGATAGCCACATTGACCGATGAATTAAATAAAACGACAGATGAGGACGATAAATTTTCACTGACGACAGATATTCAGTCGGAGGAAAATTCCATCGAGGAGAATAAACTTGATCTTGAGAGCAAGAACCTTGAAATATCAAAATATGAAGACCAGATCGATGCATCGTCTGTTGTCAGCAAAAAATCCGGCGTGGTAAAGGAAATCAACGAGAACGGTACAGACAGTAATGGCAATAATGCTGCGTTTATGACGATTCTTCAGACAGGTGAATACCGTGTAAAAGGAAGTATCGATGAGCAGAATGTATGGATGATCTCAGATGGACAGGCGGTCATCATACGTTCGAGGGTGGATGAAAGTCAGACATGGAATGGAACGATTTCAAAGATTGATACAGATAACGTGCAGAAAAGTGATGACGATTCATCTTCAGACAGTAGTGTCTCTGCAACAAAGTACCCGTTTTATGTGGAACTTCCATCTGCAGAGGGATTGCTGTTAGGACAGCATGTATATATTGAACTTGACGAAGGTCAGGACGATCAGCAGAAAGAAGGAATCTGGCTGTATTCCAACTATGTTGTTCAGGATGACAGCGGTGCTTATGTCTGGGCGGCAAATGATAAGAAACGTCTGGAAAAACGTTATGTAGAACTTGGTGAATACGATGAAGATCTTGCAGAGTATGAGATTTTATCCGGACTTTCGCTGGACGACTATATCACATGGCCGATGGAAGGACTCTATGAGGGTGTAACGACCGTGACAGATGTGAGCGAGGTCGATTATTCTTCGCCTCTTTATAATCAGGATGGCACCGAGATGCTTGATTATGGCACTGAGATGCTTGATTACGGTACGGAGATGTTGTATGAAAACGGAATGTACGATACGGAAATGATGATCGATAATGGTATGCAGAATTATGTAAATGGCGATATGGAAGATGGATCAGGTTATGATGGAGCTGACGATGGCGATTCTGCGGATGATGCGGAATATGATGACTCTGATTACGATGATTCTGACTATGAGGATTCTGATGATTCCTATGATGATTCCAATGATATGGAGGTAGGGGAATGATACTGAATCTGCAGAATATTTACAAGGATTATCAGCAGGATAAGCTGGTCGTTCCGGTATTAAAAGATGTTTGTCTTACCGTGGAAGAGGGAGAGTATGTTGCGATCATGGGACCGTCCGGTTCCGGAAAGACAACACTTATGAATATCATAGGCTGTCTGGATAAGCCGACGAGCGGGACTTATGAGCTGGCAGGAGAGGACGTCTTAAAGTTAAAAGACAAGCAGCTGTCAGATTTAAGACTGCGCAGTATCGGGTTTGTATTTCAGAGTTTTCATCTGATGCCGAGAGAGACTGCGGTGGAAAATGTATCACTGCCGCTTAGTTATGCCGGCGTGAAAAAAAAGGAGCGCAGGGAGCGTGCAATCAAAGCACTGGAACGTGTCGGACTTGGTGACAGGGTGGACTTTCGTCCGACGCAGCTTTCCGGTGGACAAAAACAGAGGGTTGCGATTGCGAGAGCAATGGTCAATAATCCAAAGATCTTACTTGCGGATGAACCTACCGGAGCACTTGATTCCAAGTCAGGAGAGCAGATCATGGAACTGTTCCAGAAACTCAATGAAGAGGGTGTTACGATCGTTATGATCACACATGATCCGCATATCGCATCCAATGCAAAACGCATGGTGAAAATCATTGACGGGGAGATTTTTGAGGGCGATGAAAAGGAGGATGCATCATGAAATTAAAAAAAGTAATCGCAGTCATTGTCGTACTTGCCGTCACTGTTGGTGCAGTCACCGGAGGAATTTATGGTTATAAGTCGTATCAGAAGAAGAATCTGGTGGCAGAAGTACAGTCTGTTTCCAGTTTAAACTATGGATATTATGGGAACTCTGAAACAAGCTATGGTGTTGTGACGAATGATTCTTCCCAGGAAGTATATTTAGATGATTCCAACAAAGTGCAGGAGGTTTATGTTTCAAAAGGCGATACAGTGAAAGAGGGAGATCCGCTGATCCAGTATGATACATCGGAGGCAGAGATCGATATCCAGAGGAAAAACCTTGAGATCAGTACAACAGAAAACAGTCTTGCGAAGGCACAGCATTCTTTAGAGTCATTAAAAAACACAAAACCGGTGGATAAGACACGGCCTTCTACTGCCAGTACTGCATCCTCGTACATAAATAAAAAGCTGCAGGAATTAGAGCAGAAGAAAGCCTACATAGAGTCACTGCCGGAAAAGGATGCGAAGGATAACCGCATTTATAATTATGTGACGGAAGATTCGGAGCCATATAATAAAGACACGGCAGATGGGACAGCAGAGAATCCTTACATTTATTATTGTAATAAAGATGTTTTTGCATATGGAAGTTTTTACAATTCGCTGCGGCCGCAGAAAAAATCAGATGGCACCTATACGGATGGAAAATATGTAAAGTTTATTATCTGCAAAAAAGACAGCGATGGGAAAATGGTGTTTGAAAGTGTGGAAACAGGAGATGAAGTGGTGGATGACAGTACTGAGTCGAATGGTGACACAAAAGAAGTTACAGTACAGAAATATGAGCCTGTGGCAGATGACAGTATTTCACCGAATGTAAAAGATGTCGATGGAAGTACCATGCCTATGGACTATGATAAAAGCCGGTCCTGGTATGTTTTTTCAGGAGAAGAAGTTGGAAAAAGTCTTCAGGATTATCTGGATGAACTTGAGAATGAAGATAACTGGAACGATGAAGATGACTGGGAAGAGCCGGAAGGATATACCGAAAAAGAACTTGCAGAGGCAATCAATGACAAAGAATCAGAAGTAAAAAAACTGGATATACAGCTTCGCAAGTTAAAACTGGAGCTGGAAACGTTACAGGACAGCATCAATGATGGTGTGGTTTATGCAAAACTTGATGGTGTTGTGAAATCTGTGGGAGATCCGGATCAGAAACAGGATGATGGGAATGCCTTTCTTGTGGTAACTGGGGATGACGGACTGTACGTGAGCGGTACGATCAGCGAACTTTTGTTAGATGAAGTCAAACCGGGAACGGTTGTTACCGCAAATTCATGGGAATCAGGAATGACATTTGAGGCAACCGTAACGAGCGTATCGGATTATCCTGTGAGTGGCAATTCCTGGGGAGAAGGAAATCCGAATGTTTCTTATTATCAGTATACTGCATATATGGAAGACAGTTCTGCACTGAAAAATGGAGAATATGTGGATCTTGCAATTCAGACAAATCAGTCAGAAACAGGCGGAATTTACCTTGATAAGGCATATGTGAGACAGGAAGATGGAAAATCATATGTTATGATCGCGGATGAGAGTGATCATCTGAAAAAACAATATGTTGTAACCGGAAAAACAGTATATGGTACTGCAGTTGAGATCAAATCAGGACTGACAGAGGATGACAGGATCGCCTTCCCTTATGGAAAGACAGCAGTCGAGGGAGCAGCAGTAACAGAGGATGAAAGTATTGAATATTAATCAGGAGGAACAGGATGTTTGAGAATATAAGATTATCTTTTCAGGGAATCTGGTCCCACAAGATGCGTTCCTTTCTGACCATGCTTGGAATTATCATAGGTATCGCAGCGATCATTGCGATCGTATCGACGATCAAAGGAACGAATGAACAGATCAAAGAAAACCTGATCGGCTCCGGAGAGAATACAGTGGAAGTGTCTCTTTATCAGGGCGAGTGGGAATACGAGATGGATTACAACGGAGTACCGCAGGGAGTGCCGCTTGTAACAGACGATGTCATGAGTGACATTAAAGATCTTGACCATGTAGTAAATGCTTCTGCTTATTTAAGCAGACAGGATTACAGCGGAGTGTATCATTTAAATACTGCTTTTTCCGGTGGATATGTGCGCGGAATCGATAACAGTTATTTTGATACCTGCAATTACATTATGAAAGAGGGACGTGCTTTTACGGATGAGGATTTCAAAAAGTATAAGAAAGTAGCTATATTGGATACGGATTCCGCAAATGCCCTGTTCCAGGGAGAAGATTCGGTCGGAAATACGATCGAGATCCAGAAAGAGCCTTATACGGTAATTGGAATCGTGACAAAGGCGAAGGTGTTCGAGCCGGTCATCAATTCCATTGATGATTATTATACCTATGCACAGGATACGGCAGGTTCTATTTATATTCCAAATACGACCTGGCCGATCATCTATCAGTATGATGAACCGCAGAATGTTGTGATCCGTGTGGACAGTACCGATAATATGACATCCGCAGGAAAAGCATGTGCAGATGTGCTCAATAATTATCTGTCACCCAAAGATGATACGATCCAGTACAAAGCAAAAGACCTGTTAGAGCAGGCACAGCAGATTCAGGAACTCAGCAGTTCCACTAATACGATGCTGATCTGGATTGCGGGAATTTCCCTGATCGTCGGTGGTATCGGTGTCATGAATATCATGCTGGTATCCGTCACGGAGCGTACACAGGAAATTGGATTAAAAAAGGCGATCGGTGCAAGAAAGTCAAAAATCCTGAATCAGTTTTTGACGGAGGCAGCGGTGCTTACGAGTTTAGGCGGTGTGCTTGGTGTGATCGTCGGTATTATATTAGCGGAGATCATTTCCTATGTGACAACGATGCCGGTTGCGATCAGTATTCCGGCAGCGATCGGTTCTGTACTGTTTTCCATGGTCATCGGTATCGTATTCGGAGTTTTCCCGTCCTATAAGGCTGCAAACTTAAATCCGATCGACGCATTGCGCCACGAATAAGCACTTTGACAGCGGTGCAGATCTGAAATGGAGATTAACGTGAAAAAAATCGTGATGTTTGAAGGGGGCGTGGAGACGCTCGCATATTTCTCAAAACAGATGGCAGAACAGTTTGTAAAAATGGGATATGCAGTGTTCTTCTACAACCTGAAAGATGAAAAGGGAAGTGCCAAAAGGCTGAGAAAATTTATAAAACCCGGTGAGACCGTGATGATCACGTTCAATTTTCAGGGACTCGAAAAGGAAGATGGCGTTTACAGTGAAAAAAGCGGTTATGTGTGGGATGAGTATAAGATCCCGTGTTACAATATAGCGGCGGATCATCCTTACTATTACGATAATGCCCTCTCCCACTGCCTGCTTCATCTGGCTGATAGCAGTTTTTGTATCCTCAAAAGAAACTACATCACAGGAGGCATATTTCTTAAAATATTATCCCGAATATCAAAGTTTTGGATTTCTTCCGTTAGCGGGAACCGGGCTTGACGGGGCACTTGAGGTACCTTATGAAAAACGGGATATCGATGTGATCATGACCGGAAATTATACACCGCCTTCGTTTTTTGAACAGCATATCAACTGGATCAATGATGAGTATGCGGCGTTTTACCGCGGGATCATTGAGGAATTATTAGAAAAGACGGACCAGACAGTTGAGGAGGCAGCACTGCGCCACTGTGAGCGGGAGATGGGAGACGTTGCACCGGATGATTTCCGGCTTGTGATGCACAAGATGATCTTCATTGATCTGTATGTCCGCAACTACTGGCGCGGAATGGTCATAAAGACACTGGCAGAGGCGGGAATCACCGTGGATGTCATTGGAAAAGGCTGGGAGGAACTTGAATGTTCTGCCATGCAGAATGTGAGGATCCATCCGCAGACTGATTCCCTGAATTGCTTAGAGCAGCTTTCGCACGCAAAGATCTCGGTCAATGTGATGCCGTGGTTTAAGGACGGTGCGCATGACCGTGTGTTTAATTCCATTTTAAACGGGGCAGTCTGTGTCTCGGATACCAGCCGGTACCTCAGTGAAGAGTTAAAAGAGGGTGAGGGTGTTTCCTATTATGATCTGAAGCATTTAGAGCAGCTCCCGGTAAAAGTCAAAGACCTGCTGGCAGATGAAAAGCAGATGAGAGACATTGCCATGCGGGGAGTGGAAAAGACAGCAGAAAAGCATACCTGGGCACAGCGTGCAATAGAGCTGGAAGAAAAAATCAGGGTATATTAGACTTGCATTACGGAAATAATGAGTGTATAATAACGTCAGAAATTGG
>ERZ780025.669-NODE-669-length-12488-cov-7.390895_pt1 | contig 12488 bp, 10 predicted proteins | sample MGYA00511862_ERZ780025 | MGnify/ENA primary metagenome ERZ780025 (study PRJEB29588, sample SAMEA2156186) | human gut metagenome | biome: human gut; feature: human-associated habitat; material: faeces | place: Denmark | collected 2008/2010 ...
TATATCGTCATCACAGACAACAATTTCCAGCATAGCACTCACCTTCTTTCTCATTTATATATCGTCATATTGATATTATTACTTTACTATCCACATTTACTATCCGCCACACCCTTTGGGAGTGGCAAAAAACAACCTTAGCAAGCACTGCCCATGTCATGACACATGGGCTGAAATTTACTCTTATGCCCCATGCACAACCCGTAAATTTCCATAGGGAAGTATCCCTAACCCTCTTATTTTTTTGAGCCATTTTTCACAGCAAAATCATTGACCTTCTTCTGTAATTTTGCTACAATTTTTCTTGGATAGCTTTATCCAAAAATTGAATACACTTTGAAACAAACTGTTGTAAAACATCGAACATTTTACAGCAGTTTTTTTGTACCCAAAATCAGAAAGGAGTTAAAGAAATGGCAAACAGAAAACGCACCAATCCGGTGCAATTTTATCTCGATGATGACGAACAGTATATCCTGGACGAGAAGTTCAGAGTATCAGGCATGAAAAGTAAGTCCGCTTTCTTACGAAAGCTCATTTTGTATGGCTATGTCTATGACGTGGATTACAGTTATTTAAGAAATTATAATACGGAGCTTGGACGTATCAGCTCAAATCTGAATCAGATTGCCAAGCGAATAAACAGCACCGGGAATATTTATCAGGAAGATATGGACGAAGTAAAGGAGTTGATGAATGAGGTATGGCGTACACAAAAATCCATGCTATCAAAGCAACCGTTGATAAAGCGATAGACTACATCTGCAACCCCGAAAAGACCGATGAAAAAATGTTCGTTTCCTCTTATGCCTGTTCTCCGGAAACCGCAGCTTATGACTTCAAATATACTCTCGACCACTGCCGGGAAAACAGTCCCAACAAAGCCTATCATCTGATACAGGCTTTTGCTCCGGGAGAGGTTGGTTTTGAAGAAGCACACCGCATTGGAAAGGAACTTGCAGATAAACTTTTAGAGGGGAAATATTCGTATATTGTAACCACCCATATTGATAAAGGACACGTTCATAATCACATCATTTTTTGCGCTGCTGACAACATCGAACATAACAAATATCACGACTGCAAACAGTCCTATTATCACATCCGGAAACTGAGTGATGAGCTGTGCAGGGAGCACAATCTTTCCGTCATCATTCCGGGTGATCAGCGTGGCAGAAAATACAAAGAATGGCAGTCTGATCAGAATGGTTCTGCATGGAAAACGCAGATCAGAAAGGACATCAATTTCTGTATCAAGTCGGCTTCCACTTATGAAGAATTTCTGCTTCTGATGAGAGCCAAAGGGTATGAAATCAAGGGGGAAACTTTTGAAGAAGGAGCTGCCAAATACATCTCATTCCGCCCTCTAGATAAAGAGCGTTTTGTGCGTGGCAGTGCGAAGTCTTTGGGTAAGGAATACACAAAGGAACGTATCAGGGAACGCATTGAAAGGAAACGGGAACGAAAGGCAGTGATTCCCAAAAGGGACTACTCTGCCCGCAGGCTCATTGACACCTCTGACGAAAAATTCAAAAGCAGTCCGGGACTGCAAAGGTGGGCTGCCATCGAGAATTTAAAGATTGCCGCACAGAGCTATAATGAGGTTGGTTCCCTTGCAGAACTGGAACACAAAATTGCAGTGAAAACCGAAGCCGGAAAGTCTGCAAAGCAGAGCGTGGTGGAACTGGAACACCGCATCAAAGACCTTGCGGAAATCATCAAATACGCACAGCAGTACAAAGACAACCGCTCCTATCATATCGGCTACAAAAAAGCCAAGAACCCTGACGCATATTTCCGCAGATACGAAAGCCAGATTATTCTTTATGGCGGCGCCAGACGTATGCTTGAACAGGCGGACATAAGCTTAAAGGGATTGAATGTCGATAAACTAAAAGCTGAGTATCAGAAACTGATGAAGCAGAAAAGCGAGCTGACTTCCACCTATAAAAATTGTGAAAAGGAAGTGCGTGAGCTGAAACGGAAACAGGAAAATCTCAATCAGTATCTCGGACGGACACAGCCCGATCCGGCACAGGAACAGCAGGAAAAAAGTAAAAATCAGACTTTATAATAATACAAGGCAGATATCCAACACAGGACATCTGCCTTGATATTATTCATCTGAATCATCAAGTCTTTGTTCAATATTAAATCGTTCACGCTCTATCTCTTTCTTCAATTCTTCTTCTGTTGGCATATATAACTTATATTTTGAAGCATATAAATGATCATTCTCATTTAATACGGAATACTTAACCATTGTTTCATTTTTCTCCGAGCAAAGAACAATTCCAATCGTAGGATTATCTCCTTCCGTTTTAATGTTTTCCTCAAAGTATTTTACATAAAAATCAATTTGACCGATGTCCTGATATGTGAGCTTATGTGTTTTCAAGTCAATCAAAACAAAACACTTTAGAATGTAATTATAGAACACCAAGTCGATGTAGTAATGATCCCCATCTATAGTAATTCTTTTTTGTCTTGCTACAAAACAAAAGCCTTTTCCCAATTCAAGTAAAAAATTCTGCAAATTATCAATCAATCCCTGCTCCAGTTCATGCTCCAGGTATGTCTTATTTTCCTCTAAACCCAAAAACTCTAAAATATACGGATCTTTTAATAAATGCTTTGGTTCTGTATTAGGCTCCAGTGATTGGATTTCTCCCCTTACTTCTGCTTTTTTACCTTCGCTAGTGGCTAATATTCTCTCATAATAAAATGAATTTATCTGACGTTCTAACTGTCGTACACTCCATCCACATTCTACACATTCATTTTGATAATACTCTCTTTTTTCTTGTTCCTTTATACGCATAAGCAATCTGTAATGCGACCAACTCAATTCGGAACACACTGTGTTCCATTTTGGATAGACCTCATAAAACTGTCGCATATTACGCAAATTTCTTTCATCAAATCCTTGCCCAAATTCTTCACTTAACCTTACCGAAACATACTTTATCAGTTGTTTTCCATAAATAGAACCATCACCACTCATTGCTTCATGTAACTGTTTTCCTATCGTCCAATAAGCGGATACCATAGCAAAGTTAACCGTTGTAGCTACTTTCTCTCGTGCTTCTAATATTGCATTTCTTATATTTTCAAATTCTGGGAATTTATCTATATCATTTGTGATAATTTCGTTATTCTTTTTCATTGCTACCTCCCAAATAATACATTTCAAAAAACGGAACACACTGTGTTCCATTTTTAACATCGGAATATATGCATTAGAATTATACCCTACAAAACCATTTTTCTCAATCAATTTTATATGCCATATTTTTTGAGAAAATAAAAAAGCAGGCAGCCAGCAATACAGCCAACTGCCTATCTTTCCTACATATCTTCTGCCGCTTCCAGAGAAATTTCTGCAAATTCCTCATCGGTGATGCTCTGGAGCTTACCTAACACCTGCTCTCCAAGCTCCTCCATATCGCTGTCCTTTATGTGCGGCATTACCTGTCTGATCTGCCCAATCATATCCGTCCTGTCCTGTGTCTCAAACACACACATGAAATTGATTTCTTCTACTGTGAATTTACTCATCTTCTTACATCTCCCTCTGTGATTTTTTCTCGGTTTCCTTTTCCGGTGAAGTACGTTCCGCCTTATCCCTCTGCTCTATGACTGCCTTTTTCTCTGCCAACTTCTCTTTTATGGAAATTCTGCCTTTGATCTGCTCCTGTTCCTTTTTCTCCGCTCCATTGTTTAAGACATTATCAATCATGTTGTAATTTTGTTCTTCAAGCTCCTCCACCTTTGCAAGCGGCTTGTATTCTGCCAGCTTGTCAAGCAGCTCCTTCGCCCTTCTCGCAGTCTGAACCGCTTCGCTGTCATCAATCTCCACACCCTCTCCGAAAATGTCCGTTATACCCTCTCTGACGCCTTCAGAAATGACCGCATTGAGAAAGTCATTCAGATACCCGGTATTTCCGTTTCTGATGTCCTCAGTGATGTTAGCAACCTGTGCTTCCCTGTCCTCAACCGTATCCTGATACTGATAGGTATCATAATCGTAGGAAAACTGGTCTATCTGAGAAGCAAGGATAGCCGCCTGCCACTTCTCCAGTGAACCACGCACCTCAATGTCCGGTAACTTGTCAATCAGCTCCGCTATGACCTCGATTGCTTTCGGCTCGTCTGTTATGTCCGGTACATAATCCAAAACCTCCAGATCAATGACCTTGCCGGAGAGAATATCCATTTCCACGTCCTCATAACGCTCGGTTCCCTCGGTGTGTATGTTAATGCCGATACTCGGAATCCCATTCATGCGCTCCGGCGGTATGCTTTTCCACACAGCGATTGCTTCCTCCACGCTTGCGATATTCTCATGGAACTCTCCCAGACTGTGAAATTCGCCGCACTCTGCAACCGTTAAGGTAATGGTTTTCTCCGGTATGGCTTCCACAGCAGACGCTTTCTGCATTGCCTGTTTCTCTGCAAGATAGCTTTCCACTTCCGGAAGATAAGTTGCAAGTGTTCCGGTCTTGCCCTCTGTGATAGGATTGATGTCAACCTTTACCCCGCCAATCATAAGACCGTCCTCGTTAAAGACATTGAACAGATCATCTTCATGCTCCCTGCCCTTATACTCCACAACCACATCCAGATCGGAGCCTGCTTTCTCCAGACCTCTGCATCTGCTTCCGGACACCACCACATCCACAAGCTCAACATCTATCTCATACTCGTCAAGCTTGGATTGCAGATATGCCCATACCGTCTGCTCTATATCGTCCTGTGTCTGTCCGTTGATTCCGTTAAATAATTCCTCTGTCTTTGCCTTGAAATCAGCAACAACACTGTCTGCTTCCTCCCGGATACGCTCGCTTAACCGTTCACGCTCCACCGCTTCTGTTTTCTCCATAAGCTCCTCATAGTCCACCGGAATACGCTTATCCTGTTCCGACAGTCCAAAGTCCTCCAGAACGTCCTTTAACGCCGCATGAATGGAAATATCAGGATTATCATACACGCCACCGTCAACCAGCTTATAATCCGCATCAAAAACGGAATAATCATATCCCTCCGTACAGGTCTGTATGCTGACAAATTTATCTTTTATGGAAAATGCCATCTGCTCCGGCTCTTTTACCTCAAAATACGGATTATCCCACTCCGTAATCGGTACATTTTCCTCGATGTGCTTTTGGTTGGCAGTAGGCATTAACTTCTCCATCTTGCCCTGTTCATAGAGCGTATCGAACCGGCTCATATAAAGGGAAATATCATCAAGACCGCCCTGTTTCAACTGATGTTCAAAACGCCGCTTCACAAAGTCTTTCACTTCCTCCGGTGTCATATCCCGGTGTACTCTTACCTTGTCGATGCCGATACTGTCACTCAACGTCTGCAAATCGTCCATGAAGTGCTTACTTTCCTTTGCTTCACTGCTGTGGGTAAAATCAAGGGAAAGGACGTTTTCGTTATTCTTTACATGGATTACATCAAATTCAATGCCATGCACACTGACACCAAAGGTTGTCCTTGCCTTGTCATCGCTGTACTGTGCATCTTTGCCACGATAAGCCTGAAATGCTTCCATTGCTTCAGAAATGCTGTCAAAACGCTCCAGCTTGCTCCTTTCTGAGCTGTTCTCTGCCCATGTGCTTAAATCGGCAATGACATAGTAGGATACCTTGTCATTATCAATATCCATATGCTTCTGAAGCTGTCTTGCTTCCATGATGCGCTCAAGCTGTGTCCTTCCGTTTACCATGTAGAAACCAATGTTATTTTCCTTGTTGAAAGGCATATTCGCCATTTCCCGCTCTGCTTCATATAAAGCAGCCGCAGCTTCCTCATAGGTATCGCAATGCACTCCTGCTGGTGTGATGTCCTTGATCTGGTTCTGCAAATGCAAAAGCCTGAAATCCCCGTCCGCATACGGATCGTCAATGGCAAAGTAATTCTGTTCAAAGTCGAGCGTACCGACCTCTCGCCATTCGTTGTAATTGACGAGGAACACTTCATTTTCCCTGTCCGGTTCATCGTTTGCGTGTTCCTGTGCTATCTCCGAAAGTATCTCTGTCGTTTCATCAATGACCGAAGTCTGTTCTTTTGTATGCTCTGCCATAAGCTCCTTTGTAAACTCCGGTACTTCCCTGTAACCAAAGGAATCCACATAATGGCTTGTGTTCTCTCCGTTCTGATGAAGCACCACCACATCGCTGACAGAAAGGGAATGTCCCCTAAAATCTGCGGGGCGATCTATATTAAAGCGGGTGTAAATATCTTCAAGGCTTGTGCCTTCCTCTAACGGTGCGGTATAAAGCAGATCATAATTCTCCTTTTTGACCACAACGCCCTTGCTTTCAAGATAGTCCATTCCCATAAAGTGAATGTCTCTTGCTTCCTCTGTATCTTTGAGCTGATATATGCCAAATCTGTCCTCACTGCCAAATAAAAGCTGTTCTACCCTGTTTGCAGGGCTTTCCTCTAACTCCTGTTTCATACTCTTGTGTTCCAGATAGGCGCTCCAATCGTCCTTTTCCACACCGAAAATGCCCTCATGCTCCTTTAATTCTTCCGAATCTTCAATGAGCGTTTCGGAACCGTCCTCATGGAGCTGATACACAGCCACATCTTCCCCGAAAAGCTCTGTTGCCTTATCCTTTGTCAAAGGCAGCATTTCATTCCAGGAATAACCATACTCATGCATCTCAGAAAGACCTATCCTGCCATCCGGAAGTGCATCAATCTCCGCCTGTGCATCTATGACAGTAAGCGCTTCATTGACAGGCTGATTTTCTATCATGTATGCAAGTTTCTCCGCCAATTCTCTTGTCTTTTCCATGTCATCGAGCTTGTAATTGTAATTCACAATCAGATTTCTCTCATCATCCGTAAAGACCGTTGCCCCATGCTCCATGCGGTTGATAAGGTTCTCTGCCTGCTGTATGGCAGACAATTCCGTTGATGCACTCACGCCTATATCTGCATCGTATGCAAAATCAAAAAACTGCGGTGCGTGTTCATTCAGTCCGGCACTGGAACTAATCAAAGTCATTTCTGCCCCATGTTCTTTCAGATACAAATTATAATCTCCGTCCCACTCATTCTCGTTAAGCAGCGCCATATCATAAAGCAGCTTTTTAACTTCATCCGGGGACATATTTGTGATTTTGGAAATCTCCCATTCACTTCCCATCGAACCGGAGAATTTTACCACTACATCTCCGGCAGCAACAGGCTCCATTGCTCTATCATAGATTTCCTTTCGTTCTTTCATATCCACAAGTTCCTCTGTATCGGTATTGTAGCGGACATCAAGGTGGTATTCTCCAAATTCTTTTGTATCTTCGTTGGCAATCTCGGTAGTCCATGCCCCTTTACTCTCCAGATATGCTTGAATACTCAGCTTATTGTCCTCACTCATGGCTGAAAGAACGTCCATAAGCTCCTGTCTGTCCATGCCCACAACACTCACAAGGCTGTATTGTGTCAGATCATCATTCTGTATCAGAAGAATACTCTCCTTATTCTGTTCCTGCTCCACTGCCCTGTCCTTCTGTAACTCTGCTAACCTGTCCTCAATGCCTGTGATCAGCTCCGAAGCGGTCTTTCGTATGGTATCAAGGGCAGATTTCAATTCTTTCATATCCCGGTCACTGCTCCATCCGGCGATATACCCAAAGGAATAGTCCGAGGTATCAATGCCGAAGTGCTGGCACACCGTATAGGCAACGCTCTCTGCTTCCACTTCCTTTGTGTTGCGGTCTTTGTCTAAGACCGCATCTATATCCTGATTCTGTTCCCGGTCATGGAGCTTTGCGTGTGCCACCTCATGGATAGCGGTCTTTACGGTCTGGCTCTGGCTCATGCCCTCCTGTATGGCAATCCGGTGGTCTGTGGTGTGGAAATATCCCTTTGCCTCCCCTTCTATATCTTCATAGGTAATGGGAACCGGGGAAACCTCCGTAAGTGCCTGCATAAAATCCTCATAGTCCTCCACGCTTCCCGAAAGCTCATTTACCCCTATATCCGGCAGCTCTTTTCCGTCCGTCTGTGACACATCAAAGACCGGAACCACACGAAAGGCGGGTATCTTAATCTCCACTTCCTCCGTAATGGGCATTCCGTTCTTATCAAGCATAATCTCTCCCGTTACCGGATCAAGTTTCTCCTGTTCTTCCTTAATCTTGTACGGTGCCGGAGCAAGGATACGGATACCCTTTTCCCCTTTCTTAACGTGCCTGTCAAAATTCTTCTGCCAAGCCTTAAATCCGGCCACTAACGTAGCGTCAGGCTTTTGCATTGCGATTAACATGGTATTGTTAAAGCTGTAATTGTGGAATTTTGACATGGTATTCAGATATGTCTTGTACTTCTCGCTTTCAAAAAGCTCCTTGATACCCTGCTCCAGCTTCTCCGTTATTTCCTGTACTTTCTGTTTTTCTGTTTTAGCATCTGCCATTGTATTTCCTCCATCTGCTTATTTTTTGCATGACAAAAGGCAGCCATTATTGACTGCCCTTGCACAATTACGATATTCACTTATATCTTTATTATTACTGCCCTGATTCGTTTTGATTTCTGCAATGTACTCCTGTCTCCTTTCTGCACCTGTCGCTGTAAATGTTTTTTACAAATAAAAAAGACAACCAAGATTTTGTTTCTTAATTGCCTGTTTCTATGCTATCAAATTTTTATTGAAACGATAGCCGACGCCCCATACCGTCTGTATATAGATTGGCTTACTTGGGTTATCCTCTATCTTCTCCCGGATATTCCGGATATGGCTCATGACGATGTTGTAATCACCGGAATAGGATTCCTTCCACACAATGTCATAAATCTGTTCCTTGCTGAACACTATTCCCGAATGCTTTGCAAGAAGCTTCAAGATTTCAAACTCGGTATAGGTAAGATCTATCTCCTGATTCTCCCGAATTATCACCCGTTGAACCTCGTCAATCAGAAGACCTTTGAAATTCAACAGATGATTATTCAAATCTGACATCTGAGTAATTTCATCTCTGGTATTTATAAACGATAGTATGCGGTTCATCATAGCATCCTCATTATCCTCAAATGTCAGAACTAACATTTTCCCATACACATCACCTGCCTTATTACATTTATCTACTGCTAAAGCTCTGGTCAATACAAAAGAATAATTCCTATATCCAACCAAACAATGTGGTACTTGCTATTTGATCTTTCTTATTTATTTTTCCTATATGCTATAAAGGAAATTATTTTTCCGGTTGTTCCAAACTGCTATCCTCTTAACAATTTGTTATTCTGCAACTCTATACCCTGTTTTTGACAACAGCTCTATTGCTTTTGAAAAATTTTTTGATTTTATTAAAACATAATCCGTATTAAACGTAGATATAGCAAAAATGCCTATATTATTTTCTGCCATCAGGCAAGATATTTTTAAAAGGATTCCGATTAAGGAAAAATCCAATGTTCCCTGTATTCTGAATGCCTTCCATTCATCATCTCTCTGTCCTCCTTGAGATATAGAATCGAAATCCTTTTCTGCAATTACTCTTAATCTGAACTTCTTTCCTTTTGCAAAAGGAGTGAATAAAGCCTTTCCCTCTTATTCACCCACTCATATTCATAATTTGTTTAAGAAATTACTGCATTCTTTCTCCTGTATGTATCATTATCTTTCTGGCTTAACTCCCCCTCAATCTGAGCCAGCTTTTTCTCCAATACCTTAACCTTTTCTTTGTCCCCCGCCGCAGCCTTTATCTGCTGTTCAAGCTGTTCCTTTTCCTCCTTGAGTTTCTCAATCTCTCTGTCAACATTATCTGTATTTGTCGTACATTTCTCTGCCTTTTTCGCTGGCTCCTCCTTTGGTTGAACATCTTTCGCCTTTGCGACTCTCTTAGGATCATCATACATTACTTTTGGATTACCATTTTCATCTTGCCCTAAACGATACAGACCACTTGGCTTGCTACCAGATTTTTCGCTACTAATATACTCGTCCTTTGGAACGGGAATACCTTCGTTTTTATCCTCCCCCCTTTGATCTTGTGAAGCTTCTTTTACTTTATCCTGCCCTGTCTGTACCCTATCTAAATACTCATTTTTGTAATCCTTATAATTACTGCTTATTTCCATTGACATAAAACGTCCTCCTTTTCTTTAATACACTATAATGTTTTTACAATCTCTTATTCGTCATTCATATATCTGTTTTTAACAGATTTGTTGTGAAATGCTTTCTGATTGTTGCGGAATGATTAAAAGAACACTTAAAACAAATATATCTCCATCTATTCTTACTTCCATTGCTCCATGATATTTTTCTGCAACTGCTTTTATGTTAGCAAGTCCTGTCCCACTGCGAATGCTCCCTCTCCCACTATGGCTATTAATTATTTCAATTAAAAGAAAATCACCTTGCACTTTTCCTGTTATGTGAATATATTTCTGATTATCATGGGGCACTCGGTTACAAGCTGAGATAGCGTTATCTAATGCATTAGAAAAAATAATACAAAAGTCAATATCAGCAATTCCACATGGATATGGAGAAATAAATGAACATTGTACTTCTATCTGATTGCTCTTAGCTATCCCTAACTTATTTCCAATTAAAATATCAAGTACAGGGTTATTTGTACTTACCGGAAATGACATATCTGCTGTTAAATTTTCCATATCACTCATATACTGCAATGCTGTATCTATATCGCCATTCTGTACCAATTCTTTGACAATAGATATATGATTTTTCACATCATGTCGAAATGCTTTTGTTTTCTCATAACGTACTTTTGCTTCTTCCACATACTGATTTAAAGAATGTTTTTCCAGTTCTAATAAAGATAGCTCTCTGCTCAATTTAAAACTATCCACTAATTTTTTATACGCAAACATGATGCAAAACAGACTGGCTATCCCCAATATCTGTATAAACAGTAATGGAAACGGACTTATGCTAGGTAAACTCCCATCTGCTTGTATCGTAATCGTATGTCCATAAATATTTGAACTAATATATTCACTTACCAAAAAAATCACTAAAGTCGGTATTAAAATCAGAAGAACATATTTTGCCCTAACGTTTTCATCATATGAAAAATTTTTATTTATGACCTGATAACACAAAACAGATGTAACAAGAGCTAAAATACTGCTCATTACCATAAATAAAACGCTAACCGCTTTAGGATTTTCCTGAAAAAACAAGGGAGATAAAATACACGAAATCGAATTAAAAACTCCATAGCATAAGTGCATTATTTCAATCATTACAACTGCATATAACCCGACAAATATATTGTATGTTCTACATATAAAAAATCCTCCTGCCATCAACAGCAGAACATATACCAATAATTCCATAATACTGCCGGTTGGAAAAAACATCATAATCGTCATTCCAAAGAAAGGCAAACAATATATAATAAATAAACTTTACCTTTTTCTTAAGAAATCTGGTAAAGAAATGAAAAACCGTCAACATTTCAATGCTTCCCATAATATATACATTGAAAATATCTAATCCATCCATTCTTTCACACTCTCCGTTCCTTCATATATTTCAAAACAACACTTGAAAATTCCTTGCTCCGTAAGCGTGATACAGGTATCTGTTTGTCATTTATCATATACGCCATCCCATTTTTATAACTTTTCAGATGGCTCAAATTAATTAAATAACTTCTATGGCATTTAAAAAATCTCCCATCTAGTTTTGTTTCAAGATTTTCAATTCTGTCATAGTAATCAATAACTTCCTCCGTTTTTAGATGCAGATATATTTTTCTGTCTATAATTTCACAAAAAACAATGTCATCAAAGGCAATAATATTACTCTCGTATCCCTTTTGGACAAGCAAACTTGCGTCTTTTGCATTTTGCATAGCAGAAAATAATCTCTCCATCGTTTTTTCAAAGCATTCTTCTTCAATCGGTTTTACCAGATAATCATATGCCTGGACTTCAAAGGATTGAAACACCATTTCCTTTAGAACTGTTATAAAAATTAGGTATCCTTTATAATTTTGACTACGCATCTTCCTTGCAGTTTCCATCCCATCTATTCCATCCATTTGAATATCTAAGAACAGAATATCTATATTTTTGTTGTGTCTCAGTAATTCCTCACCACTCCCGAATTGTGAAACAGTTATTTCTACGTTTTTTCTATGAAAAAAATCAAATACCAGCTTTTTGATTTTATCTAATATGTATTTTTCATCATCACAAATTGCTATGTTAATCACACGACCACCTCTTTCCTTAAAAAATTTATTTTAGCATCTATCCTCAAGTGAAACAATTATAATGCTTTGAAATGTAACTGTAATGATGTGTAATGCTGAATAGTCTAATAAATATATCGGTGAATTCTTATCAACTTTAAATTTGCCTATTGTTTTCGTCTGAATTGATTTTCTCCATCGCAACCTTGCCTGTTTCCTCTGCTCGTCACTTAATCTTCTCTGCTTACGATAACCACATAACAGGAAAAAGCAGATAGATTGCTACCTGCTCTTTCC
>ERZ780025.677-NODE-677-length-12406-cov-1.912396_pt1 | contig 12406 bp, 10 predicted proteins | sample MGYA00511862_ERZ780025 | MGnify/ENA primary metagenome ERZ780025 (study PRJEB29588, sample SAMEA2156186) | human gut metagenome | biome: human gut; feature: human-associated habitat; material: faeces | place: Denmark | collected 2008/2010 ...
GGCGGGGCGTGCCGGACGCGGAAGCCGTCCAGGTGAGGTTGTGATCCAGACTTACCAGCCGGATCATTATAGCATTCAGTATGCTGCACGGCAGGATTATGAGGGATTTTATAAAGAAGAGCTGACGTATCGGCAGCTGCTTTCCTATCCGCCTGTGTCTCACATCCTTGCGGTGCAGTTTTATTCCAAAAAGCAGGAAGAGGCGCTTGCAGACGCACAGGAGGCAGCGAGCTACGTACGACAGGTAACTCAGTCGCGACAGGTAACGCAGTCGCGGCAGTTTACACAGCAAATGTCAGGCACTGTGCAAATACCAACACCCGCCGCGACACACAACGCCGCCAGCGTTGCCCTGCCCGATACGATTGTGATCGGTCCCGCACCGGCACTGATTGGCAAAATCAACGACGTTTACCGCTATGGTATTTATTTAAAAAACCATGACTACGAAAAGCTGGTAGAATTAAAGGACGGAATCGAGCAGATGCGCAGCCTGCCGCAGCGACAGAAAGCGCTGTGTCAGTTCGATTTCGATCCGGTGCACAGCTTCTAGAAAATCTTCAGGAGACAGATGCTGCCTGCAAAGCAAGAAAGAACAGCAAACTGATAACAGAGCGTAAGACAGAACATCAGAAAGAGAGGAACAAAAGAATGGCAATTCGCAATATCAGAACGATCGGAGATCCCGTCCTGAATAAAAAATGCAAAGAGGTCAAGGAGATGACGCCCCGCATTCAGGAGCTGATCGATGACATGTTTGATACGATGTACGAGGCAAACGGCGTCGGACTTGCAGCGCCCCAGGTCGGCATTTTAAAGAGAATCGTCGTAATTGATACGACCGGAGAAGATCCGATTGTCATGATCAATCCCCGAATTATCGAAACATCCGGCGAACAGACCGGCGGTGAGGGCTGTCTTTCTGTTCCCGGCAAGACAGGCACAGTGACAAGACCCAATTACGTCAAGGCGATTGCGTATAACGAAAATATGGAAGCGTATGAAATCGAAGCAACCGAGCTTTTGGCGCGTGCAATCTGCCATGAAACAGATCATCTGGACGGTGAGCTGTATGTGTCCAAGGTAGAAGGACAGCTGATGGATACCGAAGAATATTACGAACAAATGGACGGGACAGAGGTACTCGACGAAGAATAAGGGCAGTACAGCGCAGCCTGGAATGCAATGCAGAAGCCAATCAGCAGGTTTGAATTGTAATTTCCACGGTGCCAGGCGCCTGCAGAATGGAGGACAAGATGAAGATAGTATATATGGGAACGCCGGATTTTGCAGTCGCTCCGCTGGAAGCACTGCTTGCGGCAGGACATACGGTAACGGCGGTTGTGACACAGCCGGACAAGCCGAAGGGGCGCAGTGGAAAACTGCAGATGTCCCCGGTTAAGGAATGCGCGCTGCAGCATGATATTCCGGTGCTGCAGCCGATTAAGATTAAGAGAGCAGAGGAAATCGAGCGTCTCAGGCAGTATGAAGCGGATGTTTATGTGGTAGCAGCATTCGGACAGATTTTATCACAGGAGATCCTGGATCTGCCCCATTATGGAAGCCTGTGCATTCATGCCTCTCTGCTTCCCGCCTATCGCGGGGCATCACCGATCAATCGTGTAATTATGGACGGACAGAAAAAGAGCGGCGTAACGATCATGCAGATGGATGCAGGAATCGATACCGGTGACATCCTGACACAGTCGGAAGTTGTAATTGAGGACACTGATACCGACCTTTCGCTGGAAGAAAAGCTGTCCAAAGCAGGCGCAGAGCTGATTGTGAAAACGCTTCAAAAGCTGGAAGCGGGTACGCTGACTGCGACAAAGCAGGATGATTCCAAAAGCTGCTACGCAAAGCTTCTGACCAAGGCGATGGGACAAATTGACTGGAACCAGAGCGCACTTTCCATCGACAGACAGGTGCGTGGACTGTATTCCTGGCCGGGTGCATACACTTCCTGTAAAGGGAAAATGCTGAAAATCTGGCAGGCAAAGCCTGTGGAGGAAGAAGGCATTGCCGCTTACTCTATGCCCGGCAGTATTGCCAGGGTGACGAAGAATGAAATCTTTGTCCAGACCGGCGATGGAGTGCTGTGCCTGCAGGAAGTCCAGCTGGAAGGCAAGAAGCGCATGAAGGTGCACGACTTTTTGCTGGGCTGTAAGGTAGAGGAAGGAGAGGTGCTTGGATGAGCGTTTTGGCATACATGGGATATTATTACTATGATGTGACGTATCTTCTTGTAATTCTGGGCGCGGTGCTTTCGATGATCGCGAGCGCCCAGGTCAACAGCACGTTTAAACGTTACAGCCGCGTCAGAAGCGGCTGCGGCATGACCGGAGCAGAGGCTGCGGAGCGGATTTTATACCGGAACGGTCTGACGAATGTGCGGATTGAGCATATCAGCGGCAACTTAACAGATCATTATGATCCGTCCTCCAAGGTACTGCGTCTGTCAGATGCGACCTACAATGCGACGAGTGTTGCAGCGGTGGGAGTTGCAGCGCACGAGTGCGGCCACGCGGTACAGGACGCCAAGGGCTATGCACCGTTAAAATTCCGTTCGGCCCTCGTTCCGGCTGCAAATTTCGGCTCGAAATTCGGTTTGCCGATTTTCGTTCTGGGGCTGTTCTTAGGCTCCAACGAGCTGCTGATGCAGATTGGTATCTGGGTCTTTTTGGCAGCGGTGCTGTTCCAGATCGTGACGCTTCCGGTTGAATTCGATGCAAGTCACAGGGCGATGGGATTTTTAACAGAATACGGAATTTTATCGGAAAACGAAGCAGAGGGAAGCCGCAGAGTGCTTCGGGCGGCTGCAATGACCTATGTTGCGGCAGCAGCGGCGGCGCTGTTGAACCTGCTGCGGCTGGTGATGCTGTCCAGGCGGGACGACCGCAGGGACTGACCACGCAGCCTGAAACGTGTGAAACGCCGGAGAAGAGATGCTGCGCAGCCTGAAACGCGCGAAATACCGGAAAAGAGACGCTGCGCAGCCTGAAACGCGTGAAATGCCGGAAAAGAGACGCTGCGCAGACGAAAAAGAAAAAGCGAAACAGCTGCCTAAAACAGCGGGGCACTGCGCCCTGAGCATGGAGATAAAAAATGGATACAAGAGAAACAGCGCTGCTTTTGTTTGTGGAGATGGAGAAGACCAAAAACTTCGGCAGCAGCCTGATCCGGGATACCTTAAATAAATACGATTACGAAAATCCGCGGGAAAAAGCGTTTTTAAAACGCCTGGCAGAAGGAACGCTGGAAAGTCTCCTGACGCTGGACTATGTCATCAACGCGTATTCCAAAACGCCGACGAACAAAATGAAACCGCTGATCCGCAGTCTGCTGCGCCTGTCGGTCTATCAAATTTTGTATATGGACACCGTGCCGGATTCTGCGGCATGCAACGAAGCCGTGCGTCTGGCAAAGAAAAAGGGCTTTGAGCGGCTGTCCGGTTTTGTGAACGGTGTACTGCGCACAATTACACGAAACAAAGAAGAAATTTTGAATTCGGAGAGTGCGTTTTGGCAGGAACTTCAAAAGAACCCTGTGCAGGCACTTTCGGTGCGCTATAGCGTGCCGGAGTGGATGATTTCTCTCTGGGAAGCGCAGTATGGAGAAGAAAAGACGGAATCTATGCTGGAGAGACTGAAAAATGGGCGTCCGTTGACGATCCGTCTGGACAGCCGTCTGACGGAAGAAGAAAAGGCACAGGAAATCGCAGCGATCGAAGCAGAAGGCGTGACGGTGCAGAAGCACCAGTTGTATGCAGATGCGTGGAATCTGGAAGGCTGTGAGGGCATCGGTCATCTGCCGGGCTTTGCAGAAGGGCTGTTTTATGCGCAGGACGTCAGCAGCATGCTCGCGGTGGAGGCAGCAGGAATTTCATGTGGAATGACGGTCATGGATCTTTGCAGCGCGCCGGGCGGAAAAACAACGCTTGCAGCAAGAAAGGCGGGCAGCGGGAAGGTGATCTGCGGAGATGTTTCCGAAAGAAAGGCTGCGCTGATTCTGGAAAATACTGACCGGATGAAGTGCAGTAACGTTTCGGTCAATGTCTGGGATGCGTCAGTTTTTATGGAGCAGTATAAAGACAGTGCGGACGTGTTGCTTCTGGATGTTCCGTGTTCCGGGCTTGGCGTAATCGGCAGAAAAAAAGAAATCCGTTATCGGGTAACGAAAGAAGATCTGGCAGCACTTGTCACTTTGCAGAAAAAGATCGTGGACGCATGCTGGCAGTATGTAAAGCCGGGCGGTATTTTGCTGTATTCGACATGTACCCTGGATGTGTCAGAAAACGAAGAGATGGTGCGGTACGTGACCGAAAAGTATCCGTTTGAAGCAGAGAGCATCGACCCATTTTTGCCGGAATGTCTCCACAGCCAACAGACAAAAGCAGGATTTTTGCAGCTGTTTTTGGGCGAGTGGGACACCGACGGATTTTTTATGGCAAGACTGAGAAGGAAGAAATAGATGATGGAAAACAGAGAAAGCAGGGATTTAAAGTCCCTGCCGCTTGATTTACTGAAAGAAAAAATGACAGAGCTTTCCGAAAAACCGTTTCGGGCAAAACAGCTGTACGACTGGATGCATGTCAAGCTGGCGGGAGATTATGACGAAATGACGAATCTTTCGGCGGCGCTTCGCAACCGGTTAAAGGAAGAATATCCTTTGACAACCCTCAGGGTAGTGCGTGAGCAGACCTCTGCGATTGACGGGACAAAGAAATTTTTATTCGCGCTGCCGGACGGAAATCTGGTGGAGAGTGTGTGGATGCAGTATAAGCATGGCAATTCGGTCTGTATTTCCTCTCAGGTTGGCTGCCGGATGGGCTGCCGCTTTTGCGCGTCTACGCTGGACGGTCTGGAACGGGGACTGACGCCTGCGGAAATGCTGGATCAGATTTACCGGATTCAGAAGCTGACCGGGGAGAGGGTAAGTAATGTCGTCGTGATGGGAAGCGGGGAACCGTTGGATAATTACGACAATCTGCTCGTATTTTTACGGATGCTGACGGATGAAAACGGTTTAAATATCAGCCAGCGCAATGTGACGGTTTCGACCTGCGGAATTGTGCCGAAAATGTATGAGCTGGCGGAGGAAAAGCTTCAGATCACGCTGGCGCTTTCCCTGCATGCGACGACAGATGAAAAGCGCCGCAGGCTGATGCCCATCGCTAACAAATACGGAATGAAGGAGCTGATGGACGCCTGCCGCAATTATGCGGACAAAACCGGACGGAGGCTGACCTTTGAATATAGTCTGGTCGGCGGCGTCAACGATACAAAAGAGGACGCGGAAGAGCTGATCGGTCTGGCAGCGCCGCTGGGCAGTCATGTCAACCTGATTCCGGTCAACCCGATCAAGGAGCGGGATTTTGTACAGTCCAACCATGCCGCGATTGCAGCGTTCCAGAAGCGTCTGGAAAAAGGCGGCGTCAACGTCACAATCCGTCGTGAGATGGGAAGGGACATCGACGGGGCATGCGGACAGCTGCGCCGCAGACACATGGAAGAGCAGAGCGAGTGAACCTTCTCGAAAGAGGACAATGCCGGATAACAGCTTGTCCTTTTTGTATTTTTGTGCTAGTATGGTAAAGATAATGGGTGAAATTCCGAATACAGAGAGGGTGAGCGAATGAAAGCTTACGCGATTACAGATATTGGAAAAAAAAGATCCTTCAACCAGGACTATGCGTGGATGACCACCGATGAGATCGGAAAGCTTCCCAACCTGTTTATTGTAGCAGATGGAATGGGAGGTCACCGGGGCGGCGGTTATGCATCGCGCCTTGCAGTGGAGACGATTCTGGAACAGATCCGGCAAAGCCAGGCGGACAGCCCGGCAGAAATTTTGGTGGATGCGATCCGTCATGCAAACGAGTGTATCCGGCAGACGGCAGCGGAGGATGAACAGTTGAGTGGAATGGGGACTACAGTGGTAGCCGCCACCTGCGCAGACAGGCAGCTTCAGGTTGCAAACGTCGGGGACAGCCGTTTGTATATTGCAGATGATGTCGGCATCCGTCAGATTACCGAGGATCATTCCCTGGTACAGGAAATGGTGCGCTTTGGCGGAATCAGTCGGGAACAGGCGAGGATCCATCCGGATCGCAACATCATTACCCGTGCCGTAGGCGTAGAGGATGATCTGCAGGTGGATCTGTTTTTGGTTCCGCTGGAAGGAAAAGATCGGGTGCTTCTGTGCTCGGATGGCCTGACCGGAATGCTGGAGGATGAAGAAATCCTGCAGATTCTGGAAGGAGAAGGCAACGTGGAAGAGCGGGCGCAGCGGCTGGTGCAGGCTGCAAACGACCACGGCGGAAGAGATAATATCGCGGTGATTATTATGGAGCCGTTTTCAGATGAGGTGAGCGGATGATTAAGATAGGAACAATGATAGGCGACCGTTACGAGGTGCTCGAGCGCATCGGGATGGGCGGAATGTCAGATGTTTATAAGGCAAAGGATCACAAACTGAACCGGCATGTAGCGGTGAAAGTGCTGAAGCAGGAATTTTCCGAAAATACGAATTTCGTATCTAAATTCCGGGTAGAGGCCCAGGCAGCAGCCAGTCTGATGCATCCGAATATTGTAAATGTGTATGACGTAGGGGAAGATAACGGGGTTTACTACATCGTTATGGAACTTGTAGACGGCATCACGCTCAAAAAATATATCGAAAAAAAGGCGCGTCTGTCCGTGCGGGAGGCGTTAAGTATCGCCATTCAGGCATGTATGGGCATCGAGGCAGCGCATAACAACCATATTATCCATCGGGATATCAAGCCGCAGAACATCATTATTTCCAAGGACGGCAAGGTAAAGGTGACGGATTTTGGCATTGCAAAAGCGGCGACAAGCAACACGATCACCTCAAATGTCATGGGTTCTGTGCATTACACTTCTCCGGAGCAGGCAAGAGGTGGATATAGCGACGAAAAGAGTGATATTTATTCGATGGGTATTACACTTTTCGAAATGCTGACCGGACGCGTTCCGTTCAACGGTGAGACGACGGTTGCGATTGCGATCAAGCATATTCAGGAAGAAATGCCGTCACCGAGAGAATATGTGCCGGAAATTCCGGTCTGCGTGGAACAGATTGTTTTAAAATGTACCCAGAAAAGTCCGGATCGCCGCTATCACAGTATGGCGGCGCTGATTGCTGACCTGAAAAAGGCGCTGATGTCCCCGGACGAGGATTTTGTCCAGATCGAGAACCCGGATGAGGCGATGGCGACCCGTACCGTGACCTCCAGGGAACGCAAGGAAATCAACGAAAGCAGAAATAAAGAGGCGACAGAGGGAACGCGCCTGAAAAAGAACGAGACGCCCCAGAAGCCCAAGAAGAAAAAACAGCCCGTCTATGAAGAGCCGGAAGAGGATGAAGAAGATGACGAGGATGAGGAGTACGATGACGATTCCAGAATGGAAAAAATCACGACGCTGCTGGCGATCATCGGTGCTGTTTTAATCGGCTGTGCCGTGATCTTTTTAGTCGGCAGGGCAGTTGGTATTTTCAATTTCGGTGCGACGTCTGCGCAGGTGACGGTGGAGAATGTGACCGGTAAATCCGCGGCAGAGGCGCAGAAGATCTTAGAAGACCTCGGGTTGAAGGTAAAATTTGCCTATGAGACTTCCGATACGGTAGCGGAGGGCAATGTCATTTCACAGGATGTACAGGGCGGTACGACGGTTTCCTCCGGTACGCAGATACAGCTGACGGTGAGCGGCACAGCACCTGCTTCCGATACGGACACAATCCCGGTTCCTGATGTGTTAGGAGCACTGGAGGCGGATGCGACCGCAACGCTGACCAGAAGCGGATTTACCGTGACGAAAGCGGACGGCTACTCCGATACGATTGAAAAGGGAAAGGTTATTTCCCAGAATCCGGTCGGTGGTTCCCGTGCAGCCTCAGGCTCTACCGTGACGATCGTGATCAGCCAGGGACCGGATACCGGCAGTAAAAATACGATGCCGGCTATCATCGGTCTGGATGTGGAGACAGCGGTTGCAATTTTGACAGAAAACGGATTTTTGATCGGGGACCAGAAAGAGATGAGCGATGACACGGTTCCTGCCGGAAAGGTATGCTATGCAAGCTATACGGCAGGTGCTGCGGTAGAGCCCGGTTCTACGATCGACATCGGAATCAGCGTCGGACCCAAAGCGGTTACCTACGCATATCAGGAAGCGGTTGCAAGCCCGGCGGATCTGGATCCCCAGTACAAAGAAGGAACCGAGTGTACAGTAACGATCACCGGACAGTCCGGTACGGAATATTTAAAGACGACAGTTCGTTCTTTCCCGATCACGACAGTCAATCTGCATGGAATGGCAGATCCGGCAGGACTGATTACCTATGAATATACGGTAACCGGAGAGGCGACCACGACGACGGATGAGGACGGAAACCTTGTAACCGTGCCCGGTACGACAACAAGACAGACCGTGCAGCGCCAGGTCATGTTTACATCGGAAGGATAAGCGGATGCAGGGAAAAATCATCAGGGGAATCAGTGGATTTTATTATGTGCACACCCATCAGGGCGTATACGAATGCCGTGCAAGGGGCATTTTCCGAAAGGATAAGGAAAAGCCCCTGCCGGGCGACCTGGTTTCGATCAGCGTCCTGGACGAAACAGAAAAAAAGGGAAATCTGGATGAAATCCTGCCGAGAACAAACAGCCTGATCCGACCGGCAGTAGCCAATGTGGATCAGGCGCTTGTCATTTTTGCACTTGTGAGCCCCAAACCGAACTTTAACTTACTGGATCGGTTTCTGGTTTTAATGGAAAAACAGGGAATTCCTGCACTGATCTGTATGAACAAGACGGATCTGGCTTCCGACGAAATGATCGCGGAAGTAAGGGAACGCTATCGCACCAGTGGCTATCCGCTGCTGTTTGTCAGCGCGGCACAAAAAGAAGGTATTGAAGCGATCCGGGAGTATCTTCGGGGGAAGACGACGACTGTTGCTGGTCCCAGCGGAGTCGGAAAATCGTCTCTGATCAACCTGCTGCAGGATGGTGTACAGATGCAGACAGGCGCAGTGAGTGAAAAAATTGAACGGGGACGGCATACGACGCGACATACGGAGCTGATGTGGGTGGAAGAGGATACCTACATTCTGGATACGCCGGGCTTTTCTTCGATTGAGTTATTCGGCATTGAGAAAGAAGAGCTGGGCGGCTATTTTCCGGAAATCGCAGCACATGCCGGAAATTGCAGGTTTCGGGGATGCGCGCATCTGGCGGAGCCGGACTGTGCGGTGAAGGAAGCGGTGGATAATGGCGAAATCAGCAAGGGGAGATACGAAAATTATCAGCTGCTTTATGAAGATTTGAAAAAAAAGACGGGATACGGAAGGCATAGAGACGCCTGACTGAGACGGATTTAGAAAGAGCATAAAAATAGGCTGCCCGGAGGATTTTTTCATTCCTCCGGGCAGCTTATTTTTCATGACAATAGAATGCTCGCAGAGCGTGCATTCTGTTGTTTGTGTCTAGCGCCACGCAAATGTCGCCATGCCGTAGATATAAATAAACGCGATGGCAATCGGGACGACGAAGCGAAAGACTGGTTTCATCCATGCCTTCACCTTTAAGCCGTGTCCGGTATTGGCTTCTTGTACGAAGTTCTCCCAGCCCCAGCCAAAGCTGTTGCAGCAAAACAGAGTAAGCACCAGGGAACCGAGGGGCAATACATTGTTGGATACGATAAAATCCCAGAAATCCAGCCATGCCGTGCCCGCTGCAAAGGGCTGGAAATGCAGGACGCTGTAGCCGAGGGCAGTCGTCAGAGCCAGGACAAAGATGCCGGTGCCGCAGACAATGCAGCCTTTTTTTCGTGACCAGCCGGTGAGTTCACGGATCATGGCGAGAATATTTTCGCAGACACCCAGGACAGTTGAAAGGGCGGCGAACACCATGAACAGGAAAAACAGTGTGCCCCAGATGCGTCCGCCAGCCATGTGGTTGAAGACGTCCGCCATGGTGTCGAATAACAGGCTGGGTCCTGCATTGACCTCCAGCCCGTAGGTAAAGCAGGCGGGGAACATGATGATGCCTGCAAGGATTGCCACGAGGGTGTCCAGTAAAATAATGGTGACGGATTCCCCCATCAGCGACCGTTTTTTGTCAATATAGCTGCCGAAAATAGCCATGCCTCCCATTCCAACCGACAGTGTGAAAAATGCCTGGTTCATCGCGCCGACGATGACGGAGCCGTTGATTTTGGAAAAGTCCGGAACCAGATAAAACTTCAATCCGTTTGCCGCGCCGGAAAGGGTCAGGCTGTGGACCGCCAGCACCAGCATCAGAATGAGCAGCGAGGTCATCATAGATTTCGTGATGCGTTCCAGCCCGCCCTGTAAGTCAAAGCTCAGAATCAGAAAAGCGACGATGACTGTGATGAGCAGATAGGACACATTGACGGACGGATTCTGAATCATCTGTGTAAAGCCGAAGGACTGATTCTGCCCGGTTATAAATTTCACAAAGTAATAGATCAGCCAGCCGCACACGACGGTGTAAAACGCCATCAGGGTAATATTGCCAATCAGACTGACGATACCGAAAATCCCCCATTTGTGGCCGGGCTTTTCAAGCTTTTGATACATGTAGAGCGGACTTGTCCGGGCAGCGCGCCCGACGGAAAATTCCATCGTCATGACAGGCAGACCGAGAATGAGCAGGCAGATCAGATAGATCAGCATAAAGCCTCCACCCCCGTTTTGTCCGCACATCCACGGAAATTTCCATACATTGCCGCAGCCGATGGCACATCCTGCCGAGATCATGATAAATCCGAGACGGCTGCCGAGTTGTTCCCTTTTTTCCATTGTTGTTGATTTTCCTCTTTTCTTTTTCCCAAATACAGCTCTGCCCAGGAGAAAAACAGAGCCTGCAGAGAGAAGTATAGCGGAAAGCATTAAAAAAAACAAGCCATCGGATTTGGAATGACGGAAGTGGATTTTGGGACGGTGTGTTATGCGTTATGATCTTTGGAAAATTGATTTTTGAGGTTTAAAAAAGAAAACAAATATGATATATTATTAGATTGTATCCAACTTTTTGCTTACACGGCAGAGAGAGGGAGAAAATAAAAGAGCTGGAGAAAATAGAAAGCGTCCTGAAAATGTGCAGGTAATTGTGCAGTACAAAAACATAGAAAGGCGAAAATCCCGATAAATCAAGGGTTTTCGGACAGGTAAATCGTAAAATGAAATTTGGACTCGTTGGCCTCCCGAATGTTGGTAAAAGTACCTTATTTAATTCTCTGACGAAAGCTGGTGCGGAGTCTGCAAACTATCCGTTCTGTACCATTGACCCCAATGTAGGTGTGGTAGCCGTTCCGGACGAGCGCTTAAAGCTTCTGGGTGATCTGTATCATTCCAAAAAGGTAACGCCTGCTGTGATCGAGTTTGTAGACATCGCAGGTCTGGTAAAAGGTGCTTCTAAGGGTGAAGGCCTTGGCAACCAGTTTTTGAGCAATATCCGCGAAGTGGATGCGATCGTGCACGTCGTTCGCTGTTTTGAGGACAGCAACGTTGTTCATGTAGACGGAAACGTGAATCCGCTGCGCGACATCGAGACGATCAACCTCGAGCTGATCTTCTCCGACCTGGAAATTCTGGAACGCAGAATCGCCAAAGTGGCAAAGGGTGCGAGAATGGATAAGGAGCAGGCAAAAGAGCTGGCGATGCTGGAGCGTGTCAAGGAGCGTCTGGAGGACGGAAAGCTTGCAATCGGCTTCGAGACAGAGGATGAAGACGAGGAAGAATACTTCAAGAACCTGAACCTGCTGACTGCAAAACCGGTGATCTATGCGGCGAACGTCGGGGAAGAGGATCTGGCAAACGACGGCGCAGATAACGCAGGCGTACAGGCAGTCAGAGAATATGCAAAAGAAACCGGCAGTGAGGTATTTGCGATCTGCGCACAGATCGAGGAAGAAATTTCCGAGCTGGACGATGAAGAACGCCAGATGTTTCTGGATGACCTTGGATTAAAAGAATCCGGTCTGGAAAAACTGATCCGCGCAAGCTACCATCTGCTCGGCCTGATGAGCTTTTTAACTTCCGGCGAGGATGAGACGAGAGCATGGACGATCAAACAGGGCACAAAAGCACCGCAGGCGGCCGGCAAGATTCACACCGACTTCGAACGCGGCTTCATCCGCGCCCAGACGATCGCCTACGAAGACTTCATTGCCTTCAAGGGTGAAAAGGGCGCTCAGGAAGCCGGCAAGATGCGCGCCGAAGGCAAGGACTACATCGTTCAGGACGGCGACGTCATGAACTTCCTCTTCAACGTCTGATCGTCGAAGACGCATCATGAACTTCAACGGGAGGCTGCCTTCGGGGCAGCCTCCCGTTTTCTTTCCGTATGTCTCGGCTACTG
>ERZ780025.679-NODE-679-length-12385-cov-3.163098_pt1 | contig 12385 bp, 8 predicted proteins | sample MGYA00511862_ERZ780025 | MGnify/ENA primary metagenome ERZ780025 (study PRJEB29588, sample SAMEA2156186) | human gut metagenome | biome: human gut; feature: human-associated habitat; material: faeces | place: Denmark | collected 2008/2010 ...
GTATCTATGGCGCCGTGCGGGCGGTGCTGGAACAGGAGGGAAAACAGGTGGCGGAGATTTATCAACAGCTGGCAATCGATCTGCATGCGGGAAAAGAAGCGTACTTTAAGGAACGGGATGAATTGATCCGTACCTACAAAGAGCAGGGAAGAAGAGCAGAAATCCAGGAGGCATTGAAGCAATTAAAAGAGAATTATGAAACACAGGAGTTGGATGCACCCCATGATATTTGCTGGCTTTATGGATCCTTTATGGAGGATTATCTGTATGATGTTGAAATTTGCCAACGATTTGCAAAAAGAAGCAGAGAGCGTATGGCGGAGGTTATCCTGGAAAGAACCAAAATGACGGCAGCAGAGGCTTTTCATACGATTCATAATTATATCGATGTGGAGGAGCGGATTCTTAGAAAGGGTGCAATTGCTGCACATGCCGATGAAAAAGTATTGATCCCGATCAATATGAGAGACGGTTCCGTTCTTGCTGTTGGAAAAGGAAATCCGGAATGGAATTATTCCGCACCGCATGGAGCCGGAAGAGTCATGTCCAGAACAAAAGCGAAAGAATCCATTGATTTAGAGGAATATAAAGCATCCATGCAGGGGATTTATTCTACGTCTGTGAATGCAGATACATTAGACGAGGCTCCAATGGCATATAAATCACTGGCAGATATCATTGATGTGATCAGAGACTCTGTAGATATCATCGATATCATGAAACCGGTATATAACTTCAAAGCTACGGAAGGGGATATCCCCTGGAAAAAGAAAGGCAACACAAATGAGAAAAAAGATACAGACTCAGCTTCGTAGAATCGAAGAAGAGGAAAACATAAAAATACTTCTGGCCGTTGAGTCGGGAAGTCGCGCAAGGGGTTTTGCATCACCAGATAGTGACCATGATGTGAGGTTTATTTATATCAGAAGAATGGAGGACTATCTGAAACTGGAGAAGGTTCGAGATGTGATTGAACTGCCGATGGATGATGTTTTGGATATGAACGGATGGGACTTGCAAAAAACATTAAGATTGCTATATAAGTCAAACCCAACCCTATTTGAGTGGTTTTCTTCGTCAATTGTTTATCAGGAAACAGAATTTGCTGACAAGTTCCGTGATTTGATGATCCAGTATTTCTCATCAAAAAAAACGCTGTATCATTATATCAGTATGGCGGAAGGAAATTACCGGGAATATCTCAAAGGCGATTTTGTCAGAGCAAAGAAATATTTTTACGTCTTACGCCCGGTATTGGCCTGCCAATGGATTCTGGATCAGGGTACCCCTCCCCCTATGCTGTTTTCAGAGTTAATGGAAGCAGAGCTTCCGGCAGAATTGACCGGTGCAGTGAAACAATTGCTGGAAATAAAGATGAATTCACCAGAAGTGAAGCTGATTCCACGGATCCCGGAAATAAATGAATATCTTGATGAAAGTATTTTGCGTATGAAACGCAGCGTGAGATCACTGGAGGATCGTCATACACCGGATTGGAATGCGTTGAATCAAATTTTTTGGCAGGAATTAAGTTCGGGGAGCTTTTGACCTCGACCTCGTATCTGTGGTATCATAAGATGCAGGATCGTGGGAGTGCGCAGCACGGAATAATTCGTAGACATCAAGGTCACATCATCCTGTAAGAGAAGTTTTTTGTTTTATTCATGACAATAGAATGTTCGCGGAGCGTGCATTCTATTGTTGGGGGGATACAATATGCCTAAATCATCAAATCAGAAATTGAAGCTGATATACCTTATGAAAATTTTACTGGAACGGACGGATGAAACGCACAGTATTACCATGCCGGAGATTATTGATGCGCTGGCAGCTTATGATATCAGTGCGGAACGCAAAAGCTTATATAATGATATTGAAAACTTAAGAGTGTATGGTCTGGACGTTATAGGAACCCAGGAAGATCGAACGTATTCATACCATATAGGGAACAGGCAGTTTGAGCTTGCAGAATTAAAATTATTGGTGGATTCTGTGCAGTCAGCGAAATTTATCACGGCCAAGAAGTCAAATGAGCTTATAAAAAAGATAGAGGGGTTTGCCAGTAAATACGAAGCATCACAGCTGCAAAGACAGGTATTTGTAGCCGGTCGTGTAAAGACGATGAATGAAAGCATTTATTACAATGTTGACAGGATACATGCTGCAATAGCGGAAAATTCGAGGATAACATTCCAGTATTTTCAATGGAATGTGGATAAGAAGATGGAACTGCGCCATGATGGAGCGCTTTATGAGGTCAGCCCCTGGTCCTTATCCTGGGATGATGAAAACTATTACCTAATTGCGTATGACAGTAATGAAAAGATCATCAAACATTTTCGTGTAGATAAGATGCTTCATATCAAGTCCAATGGAAAAGGACGAGAAGGAAGGCAGGTATTTAAGTCTTTTGATATGGCTGCATATGCCAGAAAAATGTTTGGCATGTATGGAGGCAAAGAAGAATGGGTAAGAATTGAGTGTGACAATTCATTTGCAGGGGTAATGATAGACCGTTTTGGAAAAGAGGTATCTATGATCAGATTGGATGATAAACGCTTCGCAGTTAATGTGGAGGTAGCAGTCAGCAGGCAGTTCTTGGCATGGATCATAGGTCTCGGAGAGGGAGTAAAACTTGTCGGACCGGATAATGTGGTGGAAATGATGAATGCGGAAATTGACAGATTGATAAAACAATACAAGAAATAAGAACATAAATTCGATATGCAAGGTGTGTTTATGGGACACCTTAGTTTTTATAATAAGAATCAGATAAGAGATAAACTCTTACTGGTTCTTATTTTTGTAGCAGGCGAGTGGCAAGGTTATGGTATTGGATCAGAAAGAGAATATACATATAGTAGAAGATATGGTTGGATGAAAAAAATCAATCGTAAATTTTTACGATTGATTTTTTATAAAAGAAATCCGGACAGTGGTGAGCAGGAAACCGTGATGTCAATGCTGCTTGGACCTCGAAAGCAGGAGAACAGTTCGATGTAGATATCGGCTGTTCTTTTTGCTTTTAGGCGTTAAAACGGTAATGTTTTCTTGTGTGCAGTAGAGCACTATAGTATAATAAAATCAGGTTTTTGTATACATGTAAAAGCTATAATAAAGAAATATGATCTGATCTTCATGGATATTCAGATGCTAAAATGGCTGGTTATATGATAACCAGGGAAATTCGTACTCTGAAGAATAATAAGAAAGCCAATATTCCAATCGTTGCCATGACCGCAAATGCATTTGAGGAAGACAGGAAAAAGGCTTTTGATGCAGGTATGGATGGACATATTGCAAAACCGATTGATATTGAGAAGCTGAGAGCGGCGATTTTACGAATGGGGTTCTGAATAGTTATGAAAAATGAAAATATAGAAGCAGGAATGGAAGGGAAATGAAAGGAAAACGAGTGATTGCAGGCATGTTGCTTGCGGGAATTTTAGCAGTCACCCTGGCAGGGTGTAAAAATACAGATGTGAGTAAAACAGAAACAGAAAAGCCGGTCATCACGCTGGGGAGCGACAACTATCCACCATATAATTATCTGAATGAGGATGGTGTACCGACGGGGATTGATGTAGAACTGGCTACGGAAGCATTCAAAAGAATGGGATATCAGGTGGACGTTGTCCAGATCAACTGGGAGAAGAAAAAGGAACTGGTAGAGAGCGGAGAGATTGACTGTATTATGGGCTGTTTTTCCATGGAAGGGCGCCTTGACGATTACCGCTGGGCAGGACCATATATAGCAAGCCGTCAGGTGGTCGCTGTAAATGAGAACAGTGATATCTATAAATTGAGTGATCTGGAAGGAAAAAACCTTGCAGTCCAGTCCACAACCAAACCGGAAGGCATCTTTCTGAACCGGACAGATGAAAGAATCCCCAAACTGGGAAATCTGATCAGTCTTGCACACCTGGAACTGATCTATACGTTTCTTGGGAAAGGATATGTAGATGCAGTTGCAGCACACGAGGAATCTATTGTTCAGTATAGGAAGGATTATGATGCAAGCTTCCGTATTCTGGAGGAGCCTCTGATGATCACCGGAATAGGTGTTGCTTTCGCAAAAGAGGATGACAGAGGAATCTGTGAGCAGATGGATCAGACACTGGAAGAAATGCGTCAGGATGGCACATCCCTGAAAATCATCGGAAAATATCTGGATGATCCGGAAAAGTATCTGGAGGTGGATGATCTTGGATATTAAGAAAATGAAAAAAGAAAAACGAATCCATCTGCTCGGTGGTCTGATTGGAATTTGTGTAGCTGTAGTCGCTCTGTTTTATTTTTTCCATGTAGAAAAGGCGGAAGCAGAAGAAAGAATGGTGGAGATTATAAACTATGTAAAAGTGCAGTGTTCCACCTACACCCATTATAATGAATCTTCGGAATCCAAAAGTCTTCTTCGTGCCATTGAAAGTGCCAGACAGATGAGTACAAATATCGACATGGAAATTGAAAACGGTGGTCAGCTAAGGCGGGAGTTCCTGAAAGAAAACCTGAAAACTCTCTGGGTGGATGGCATCCTTGTGCTGGATACAGAGGGAAAGACGGACTGTGAATACAGCACGGATGAATCTCTGACCAATGAGATTACGGCGTATTTGCAAAAAGACATTATCATGGATTTTGCCGGATATGAAGAAAGAAGCTATTCGGAACGGTTTACCAGGGAAGACGGATCTCGTATTGACATTGCAGCCTGTGCCAGAAAAGATGAGCCAGGTATCGTTGCGATTTATTATTACACCTCTCTTGAATTTACCAGAAATTATACTCTGACAATACAGGGGCTTTTAAAGGGGTATAGTACTCAGAAAGATGGAACGATTATAGTTGCAGACAACGGAATAGTGGTTGCCAGCAATGATGAGAGCTTGTTGGGACAGAATACGGCTGACAACGAAGTTGTTCAGGCAATGAAGAGGCATACAGATAGTCAGCACATTTACCATTTGAAGAATGAAGGAATCGGATGCTACGGAATCATGCTGAAGCAGAGGGATTATTATATCTATGCGTATCTGCCGGATACGGAAGTATTCCATAACCTTCCATTCGGTGTGATAAGCGTTATTTTCTTTTATTTCCTGATGTTCAGTATATTTTGGTTCTGGACATACAGAACCAATCTGGCACACCGGAAACAGGAACAGGAAAAAGACGAAAAATATAAGGCAGAACTTCTGATAGCTGCAAAAAAGGCAGAGGCTGCCAATGAGGCAAAAACAGAGTTTCTCCAGCGGATGAGCCATGATATCCGGACTCCGATCAATGGAATTCGAGGCCTGGTCAATATGGCAGACCATTATGCAGATGATATGGAGAAGCAGACGGAATATAGGACAAAGGTGAAAGAGGCATCGAATCTGTTGCTGGAACTGGTAAATGATGTCCTGGATATGAGTAAGCTGGAGTCAGGTGAAATTGTTCTGGAAGAGATTCCATTTAATCTGAGCAGTATTTCCAGGGAAGTATTTGTTGTGATCGAGCAGATGGCGGCAGAACAGAATATCCGGGTTGCGTGGGAGAAAAAAGAAATCACACACCGTGATTTTATTGGAAGTCCGGGATATGTGAAACGGGTGATGATGAATATTCTGTCGAATGCGGTGAAATATAACAAAGAAAACGGACAGATCTATGTCAGCTGCGTGGAAATCCCATCCGAACAGCCGGAAATGACGACAATGGAATTTGTCTGCCGGGATACCGGAATCGGAATGGCTGAGGAGTTCCAGAAGCATATTTTTGAACCATTTGCACAGGAATATACGGGAAGTCGCGCAAAGTTTGCCGGAACCGGACTGGGAATGGCTATTTCAAAGAAGCTGGTCGAGGAAATGGGCGGAACCATTACTTTTGAAAGTAAAAAAGGCGTAGGGACGACATTTGTGATCCGGGTTCCATTTAAAATAGATCTGGATGCGGATAAGCGTGAAGAATCGAAGGATGTATCCGAAAAATCTATAAAGGGGATGCATGTTCTTCTGGCAGAAGACAATGAGCTGAATATGGAAATCGCTGAATTTTTGCTTCAGAATGAAGGTGCTGAAGTGACCAAAGCATGGAATGGTCAGGAAATTGTTGAGCTATTCAGAAAAAGTGAAGCAGGTGAATTTGATGTCATTCTTATGGACATTATGATGCCGATCATAAATGGTTATGAAGCTACAAAGAGGATCCGGTCTTTGGACAGAGAGGATGCAAAAAAAATACCAATCATTGCAATGACAGCAAATGCGTTTACGGAGGACAGAATAAGAGCAAAAGAAGCAGGGATGGATGAGCATGTTGCGAAGCCTATTGATGTGGAATTACTGATAAAAGTAATCCATAAATTGGTGAAACATAATTGACACTGTAAAATAGAAAAATACAAAGGAAACTCAGAGGAGAGCTCATAATGAAAAAGAAAAAATGGAGCAGAGTTTTACCGGTGCTTCTGGTGATGGTGACAGTTATATCACTTTTGCCGGGCTGTGGCAGGAAGCGTGCAGAAAAAGAAGATGCAGAAACAATCACTGTGTATTTATGGAGCACAAACCTGTATGAAAAATATGCACCATACATCCAGAAACAGCTCCCGGATATCCAGGTTGAATTTGTTGTAGGCAATAATGATCTGGATTTTTACAGATTCCTTAAGGAAAACGATGGATTGCCGGATATTATAACCTGCTGTCGATTTTCCCTGCATGATGCAAGTCCCCTGAAAGACAGTCTGATGGATCTTTCTACAACCAATGCGGCAGGTGCTGTCTATGATACATACCTCAGCAATTTTATGAATGAGGATGGAAGCGTAAACTGGCTTCCCGTGTGTGCAGATGCCCATGGGTTTGTAGTGAACAAAGATCTTTTTGAAAAGTATGAGATTCCTCTGCCAACAGATTATGAAAGCTTTGTTTCTGCCTGCCAGGCATTTGATAAAGTGGGGATTCGTGGATTTACGGCAGACTATTATTATGATTATACCTGTATGGAGACACTGCAGGGTCTGTCAGCATCAGAGCTGTCTTCTGTAGACGGACGCAAGTGGCGTACCGCATACAGTGACCCGGATAATACAAAGAGAGAAGGCCTGGACAGTACCGTCTGGCCTGAGGCTTTTGAACGTATGGAGCAGTTCATCCAGGATACAGGGCTGAGTCGGGATGATCTGGATATGAATTATGATGATATCGTTGAGATGTATCAAAGTAACAAGCTTGCCATGTACTTTGGCAGCTCTGCTGGTGTAAAAATGTTTCAGGATCAGGGCATCAACACAACCTTTCTTCCATTCTTTCAGGAGAATGGTGAAAAGTGGATTATGACTACACCATATTTCCAGGTGGCTTTAAACCGCGATCTGACACAGGATGAGTCACGTCGAAAGAAAGCAATGAAGGTACTGAGCACAATGCTTTCAGAGGATGCGCAGAACCAGATTATCAGTGAGGGACAGGATCTGTTAAGCTACAGTCAGGATGTAGCTCTTCAGCTTACAGGATATATGAAAGATGTGAAACCTGTGATCGAAGAAAACCACATGTATATCCGCATTGCGTCAAATGACTTTTTCTCTGTTTCCAAGGATGTGGTTTCCAGGATGATCTCAGGAGAATACGATGCAGGGCAGGCCTATCAGTCGTTTAATGCTCAGCTTCTTGAGGAGAAATCCATTTCTGAGAAAGTAGTTTTGGATTCACAGAAGTCTTATTCCAACCGCTTTCATAGCAGGGAAGGAAATGCAGCATATTCTGTTATGGCAAATACTCTGCGCAGCATCTATGGGTCAGATGTGCTGATTGCAACCGGAAACAGCTTTACGGGAAACGTGCTGAAAGCCGGTTATACAGAAAAAATGGCAGGTGACATGATCATGCCAAATGATCTTTTGGCTTACAGCAGTAAGATGAGCGGTGCTGAACTGAAAGAGACAGTTAAAAGCTTTGTAGAAGGCTATGAGGGAGGCTTTATTCCGTTTAATCGTGGCTCTCTGCCAGTGGTCAGTGGAATTTCTGTGGAAATCAAGGAAACAGAGGATGGTTACACCTTGAGCAAGGTTACAAAGGACGGAAAACAAATTCAGGACGAGGATACTTTCACGGTAACCTGTCTCGCGACATCAAAACACATGGAGGCTTATCCGGCAGATGAGAATATTGTGTTTGATCGAGGAGATACCACTGTGAAAGACACCTGGACAGGGTATGTTTCAGATGGTAATGCCATTCTTGCAGAGCCTGAAGATTACATGACGCTGAGGTGAGAAGATTGAAAGATAAAGTTTTTCAATCGTGAGATTTGTGTGTGCGCGCACTGACACAAACTCGACATGCGCAAAAAGCGTGCGCAGAAATGAGCGGAAAGAATGGATATTGAAAATCATAATGCGGATAGAAAGAAGCCTGTCAGGAGAAAACAATTCATGGCAGTTGTCTGTGTCGCTGTTTTGGTGGGAATTGTTTTGGGGGTTTTCCGATATTTTAGATTTGTGTCGAAAACTGTTTATGAGGAAAGTGTTTCTCATTTGACGGAGGTTTTTCATCAGTCTGATAACATGATGAGAGAACTGACAGATAAGAACCTGACATATCTTCATATATGGGGAGAGAATCTGCAGAATATTTTGAGCGAAGATGAAATTCGTGACTATATAAAGAAAGCACAGGAGGATACAGGATTTTTAGAGTTCTTTTTTCTGTCAGCTGACGGGGACTACAAGATGGCGACAGGGGAAACAGGGTACCTTGGATTACAGGAAAATATGGAAGAGGAAATCCGGCAGGGAAATGATGTGATAGCGAATGCAGCAGTTCCCGGAAAATCTCAGCTGCTTATTTTTGCCACGCCTAAGGCTCATGGAATTTATCAGGGATTTGAATATGATGCGATTGCTATTGCTTACGAAAACTCTGATATTGTAGACGTACTGGATATTTCTGCTTTCGATGGAAATGCCCAGAGCTTTATGATTCATCCGGATGGTCGTGTTGTGGTGGATCATTCTTCTGAGGCATGGGGGAACGTGTATAATTTTTTCGGAATTCTAAGAGAGCATTCTGATATGTCTGAAAAAGAGATCAATGCGCTTTTGGGGAAGTTTAAAGCAGGACGTACCGATGCGATGCTGCTAAATCTGGATGGAAGGAACTACTATCTGGTCTATGAAAAAGCAGATATTCAGGACTGGATGTTTCTGGGACTTGTCCAGGCGGATATCGTCAATGCCAGCATGAATCGCCTGCAGCGTAGTACGATATTCTTTGTTAGTGCGATCGTGTTCTGTATAGCTGCACTTTTTATCAGTCTTATTATTCAAAAAAACAGGATAAATCTCAGAAGAAAGGATACGGAGATTCTGTATCGGGATGAGCTGTTTCAAAAGCTTTCCATGAACGTGGATGATGTCTTTCTGATGCTGGATGCAAAAACATATCAGGCAGATTACGTCAGTCCAAATGTGGAAAAGCTGTTGGGGATTACGGTAGAACAGATTCATAAGGATATTTGTATTCTGGGAAAACTGCATTCAGAGAAACAGGAAGATCCGGAGAAAAATTATCTGGAGGAAATTCAGGTTCAGGAACAGAGAGAATGGGATTTTGAATATGTTCATCTGAAGACAGGGGAAAAACGCTGGTTCCATAATATTGCAATGGGCAGTGAGGTAAACGGGAAAAAGAAATATATCCTGGTTATGTCAGACCGTACCTCTGACCGGAAAATGAACCAGGCGCTTTCTGAGGCAGTACGTGCTGCGGAGACAGCAAACAAGGCAAAGAGTACGTTCCTTTCCAATATGTCTCACGATATCCGGACACCAATGAATGCGATTATCGGTTTTACGACATTGGCTGTAAGTAATATTGATGACAAGAAAAGAGTTCGGGATTATCTGGGCAAGATCCTTTCCTCCAGCAACCATCTGCTCTCATTGATCAATGACATACTGGATATGAGCCGGATTGAGAGCGGAAAGATCCATCTGGAAGAAACGGAGGTCAGTCTGTCGGATGTACTTCATGATCTGAAGACCATCATCAGTGGGCAGATCCATGCAAAGCAGCTGGAGCTTTATATGGATGCAATGGAGGTGGCAAATGAGGATGTTTATTGTGATAAGACACGACTGAATCAGGTGTTGCTGAATCTTTTGTCAAATGCAGTTAAGTTTACTCCCGCAGGAGGAACGGTTTCTGTCCGGCTGAAGCAGTTCCCGGGGACGGTAAAGGGCATTGAACTGTACGAGATCCGGGTAAAGGATAACGGAATCGGAATGAGTCCGGAATTTGTAGAGAAGATTTTTTCTCCTTTTGAGAGAGAGCGCACTTCCACAGTCAGCAGGACTCAGGGTACAGGGCTTGGCATGGCCATTACCAAGAATATTGTGAATATGATGGGCGGTACCATTGAGGTTTTGACAGAACAGGGAAAAGGCACCGAATTTATTGTTCGTCTGCCATTTCGGATTCAGTCTAAGCACCAACGGATAGAGAAGATCGCAGAACTGGAAGGACTTAAAGCATTAGTTGTAGATGACGATTTTAATACTTGTGACAGCGTGACAAAAATGCTTGTGAAGGTTGGAATGCGTTCGGAATGGACACTTTCCGGAAAGGAAGCTGTTCTCCGTGCACGACAGTCTATGGAAATGGGAGATGCATTTCATGCTTATATCATCGACTGGCGTTTGCCGGATATGAATGGCATTGAAGTTACCCGCCAGATCCGCAGCCTTGGAGATGATACGCCGATCATAATTCTGACAGCTTATGACTGGTCAGATATCGAAGTGGAAGCCAGAGCGGCCGGAGTGACTGCATTCTGTGCAAAACCAATGTTCATGTCAGATATCAGAGATACCTTGATGACTGCGATCGGCCAGAAACAGGCAGAGGCAGAGGCTGAAATCCTTCCGACAGCAGGTTCGGATTTCAGGGGCAAATGCATACTGCTTGTGGAAGACAATGAACTGAACAGTGAAATTGCAGCGGAGATCCTCAATGAATATGGCTTTCTGGTTGACACTGCCGAAAATGGAGCAGAGGCAGTGGAAAAAGTTAAGAATTCAAAGCCAGGTAATTATGATCTGGTGCTGATGGATGTGCAGATGCCTGTAATGAATGGATATGAGGCCACGAAGCAGATCCGTGCTCTGGATAATCCGGCACTGGCGGGGATTACAATTCTTGCCATGACTGCCAATGCTTTTGATGAGGATAAAAAGGAAGCTCTGGAATGCGGTATGGACGGATTCTTATCCAAGCCAATCGTTATTGAGGAATTGATTAGCATTCTGCAGAAGAATCTGGATTAGAGGTCTGTGAAATCGTATATAGATAATGCCTAGCCGGACTTCATTTTCGATGGAGTCCGGCTTTCTATATCCGGAAGCAGTATTTCCTGTGTCGGCAAAAAGTGCAACAATTCAGTCTTGAATATTGTTGGTATTTTTGCCGATAGCGTGGTATACTATATAATAAATTAACGTAGTTTTTTGGATGGATTTTATAACGGAGGATCATAGATGCGATATCTTTCAGTTGCTGAAATAGCGAAAAAGTGGGAAGTATCCGAGCGCAGTGTTAGAAATTACTGCGCCCAGGGGCGTGTGAACGGTGCGTTTCTTACCGGCAAGACATGGAACATTCCGGAAAACGCAGAAAAACCGGAGCGTACCAATAAAAGAAAAGCAGAACCAATTACTCTGTTGGATATTCTGAAAGAGCAGAAGGCAAGTAAATATTCCGGTGGGATCTACCATAAAACACAGATCGAATTGACATACAATTCCAACCATATGGAAGGAAGCCGTCTGACACATGATCAAACCAGATATATCTTTGAAACCAATACTATTGGCGTAGAAAAAGAGGTGCTGAATGTGGATGATGTGATTGAAACGGCAAATCACTTTCGTTGTATCGACATGATTATTGATCATGCAAAAGCAGCTCTGACGGAGAAGTTCATCAAAGAACTTCACTTGGTTTTGAAGAACGGCACCAGTGATTCCAGAAAAGAATGGTTTGCTGTTGGAGATTATAAGAAACTTCCGAATGAAGTCGGCGGCAGGGATACAGCCCTTCCGGAAGAAGTTGCCGATAAAATGAAGGCCTTGCTGACGGAATACAATGCCAAAGAAGAAAAGAATTTTGAGGATATTCTGGACTTTCATGTGAAGTTTGAGCGAATCCATCCGTTCCAGGATGGTAATGGGCGTGTGGGCAGATTGATCATGTTTAAGGAGAGCCTGAAATACAATATCGTTCCGTTTATCATTGAGGATAATCTGAAGATGTTCTACTACCGTGGATTGAAGGAATGGGACAACGAAAAGGGCTATCTGACTGATACCTGCCTGACCGCACAGGACAAGCATAAA
>ERZ780025.691-NODE-691-length-12305-cov-3.113061_pt1 | contig 12305 bp, 8 predicted proteins | sample MGYA00511862_ERZ780025 | MGnify/ENA primary metagenome ERZ780025 (study PRJEB29588, sample SAMEA2156186) | human gut metagenome | biome: human gut; feature: human-associated habitat; material: faeces | place: Denmark | collected 2008/2010 ...
GTGCAGCAGGAGGTAGTCGATGTAGTCCACTTGCAGGTCGCGGAAGGAGCGGTGATACATGGCAAGGGACTCTTCGCGGCTGTGCGTGCTGGGACTGAAGTTGGACAGCTTTGTGGCAAGGAAGAATTTCTCCCGTGGATGGCGTTTTAAGGCAATGCCTGTGGCGCGCTCCGACAGACCTTGCACATAGGCGGGAGAGGTGTCGAAATAGTTCACTCCGTGAGCAATGGCATAGTCTATCAGGTCGTTCACGGCTTCCTGGTCTATTTCGTCTCCATTCCCATCGGCGCGTTTCCGGGTGGGCCATCGCATGCATCCGTATCCCAGCAGAGAAACCCGGTCGCCCGTGTTGGGGTTGGTACGATAGGTCATCTTGCCGGTTGGTATCTCGCCCAGTGCGGCCGATTCGCTTTCCCCGTTGTTCTTGTTGCCCGAACAGCCGTATAGGGCTGCTGCCGAGGCAAGCGTTCCTGCACCGGCGAGTTTGAAGAAATCGCGGCGGTTTATCTTGTTCTTATTGTCTTCTTTCATTGTGATAGGACTGAAATTATAAATGGATATTAGGGTGATAAAGTTGCTTCAGACAGTTCTGTGCATCACATGGCCTTCCACATAAATGGCACTGAACGGACGCGACGGACAAAGGTTCTCGCATGCTCCGCATCCGATACAGCGTTCGGCGTTGACTACCGGTATCTTGATGGAGGCTTCGTCTTCCGGGTCTGAAGGAACCATCTGTATGGCACCGGCCGGACAATGGCGGGCACAGTTCCCACATTCCATCTTGTCTGTGATGCAGATGCAATTCTCCTTAATCCATACGGCATGACCGATTTGGACGGCCGATTTCTCGGCGAGGCTCGTCAGATGGATGGCATCGGTAGGACACACCTCCGCACACTTGGCGCATTCGGGGCGGCAGTAACCGCGTTCGTAGGACATTTCCGGCTGCATCAGTTTTGTCAAGTCCGAAGAAGGACGGAGCACTTGGTTGGGGCATACCGATACGCAGAGCTGGCAGGCTGTGCAGTGTTGTGCAAAGTGGCGGGCGCTCAGTGAGCCCGGAGGAGTGATGGGAGTGGCGCGCTCGGGGATTTTTTTGTCCTCGATGACAGCCAGTCCACCGTCCACTTTCTTCTCCTGCGCCTTGAGGGCTGCCGTAGCAGCAAACACGGCAGTTGTAGAGAGAAATGCGCGGCGGGCGTCGTTTACCTGCTCCGGTGCCACGGAGGTTTCCTGGGAGACTGCAGCGGAGGCCGGCTTGCGGCGTGTGTAAGTGATGGCACCTTTCCTGCACTTGTTGATACAGTCCATACATGCCACGCAACGGCTGTAATCTATTTCGTGTGCTTTGATGTTGATGCACGATGCCTTGCAGTTGCGGGCACAAAGTCCGCAACTGTTGCACTTCTTTGTGTCAATCACCGGTTTCAGCAAGGAATACTTCGAGAGGAAGCCAAGCACTGTACCTACCGGACAGATGGTGTTGCAATAGGTACGTCCACCTCGCCATGCCAGCACGATGAGGACCACCAGAGTGACCGTGGCAATCAGCAGGGTAGGGAGACTCTTCATCCATACATCCGTTTCATAGAAGGCATAGCTGTCAGCACGTTCGGCCAGGTAGGCCAGTCCGTTGTTTGCCCACTGGTAGAGTGGGGAGAAAAGGCTGGAAACGATGCGCCCGTATGAGCTGTAAGGGGCCAGCAGCACGACAAAAGAGTTCAGTCCGCCGATAATGGCAAGTACGAATACTCCCAGCACACCGTAGCGTAGCCATTTCAGTGCGGACGAGTAGCGGAAACGGTTTTTCTTCCGTTTGGCGGAGAGCCAGGAAACAATGTCCTGGAATACTCCCAACGGGCAGATGACGGAGCAGTAGATGCGTCCGAATACCAAGGTCAGCACTGCAAGAAACAGTACTACACCGATGTTCAGTGCCAGCACGGCCGGCAGGAATTGTATCTTCGCCATCCATCCGAACCAGGCATGCAGTGTTCCCGTGAAGTCGAGGAACAACAGCGTGATGAGTGCGAAGAAGATGACGGCAAGGGTCAGTCTGATGGTACGTAGCATAAATGTATTGTATAGCGATTAGTATTCGTTCTTTATACCTTTTTTCCCATCTCGTAGGCTTCGTGCATGGAAGGCTTGTCGTTTATCTCGCCCACCTTCCAGGCACCCACGCCATAAATGGTGCCGCATTCTTTGGGCTCTTCCAGGCAGTCGAGGAAGCCACGGAAACCATCGATGGTACGCTCCATCATGGGGACACTTTCTTCGGCGACGGCGATGATGAAGTAGAACTCCTTGTCCTTTATTTCAAGGTAGCGTGCGCAACAACGGTCAATCAGTGTCTTCATCTGCGCGCTCATGGTGTAGAAGTAGACGGGGGTTGCCATGACGATGACGTCGGCGGCAATCATCTTTTCCACCACTTCGGCGGCATCGTCCTTTTGCGGGCAGGGTTTGCCGTACATGCTGCATACGCTGCATCCCGTGCAGTAGTTGATGTGCTTGTCTTTCAGGAAAATCTTTTCTACTTGATGTCCGGCCTCTGCGGCACCGCGCATGAATTCATTGCACAAGAGGTCGGAGTTTCCATTCCTGCGGGGACTGGAGGAGAGGATTAATACTTTTTTGCTCATATTCGTTGTTCGTTAGTTAGTAAATGATTACGTGCTGCAAAAATAGGCAGGTTTTATGAGAATGGCAGTATACAAATTACGGTTGTTGTTACCTAAATTACTGATTCATTCCAAAAGTATCTCCCGTTCGATGCCGGTGTCTTTCAGAAACTCCCGGTCGTGGCTGATGGCAATTACGGTGCCGGCGTAGTCGCGTATCGTTGCCGTTATTATTTCTATACTCTCGATGTCCAGATTGTTGGTGGGTTCGTCCAGAATGAACATATCCGGGGTATTGTCGGCAATCATCAGGCAGCAGAAGGAGAGGCGCATCTTTTCGCCGCCACTCAGTTTGCCGCACGGCTTGTTCCACACGTCGCGGGGAAAGAGGTAACGGTTGAGGATGGTTTTCACTTCATGTTCCGGCAGGTGGCGGTGGTTGAAAGCTTCTGCTTGTTGGAGTACGCTGCGCTCATTACGGACGAGGGAGTATTCTTGGTCCAGATAGACGGAGGTGAAGCCGGCACGCTCCATCACTCCGTCGGTGGGGTGCAATTCGCCCATGATGAGTTTCAGCAGGGTTGTTTTTCCACTGCCGTTTTTTCCTTTCAAGCTGAGGCGGTCGCCGCTTCTCAACTGGAAGGTGAGGGAGGAAGACCAGAGCTCCTTTACTGCCTCCGGACGGGTTGTCTCCATAGGAGAAGCCGCGAGGCTGGGATAATGAAAGTTGACGTCCTTTGCCTTGACCAGAACTTTCCCCACATGCAGATGAGAGGCATTGAAGTCTGTTTTCAGTTTGTCTGTCTGTGGCAGTGAACTTTTGATGCCTGACATTTCTGCCTGCAATTTTTCCGTTTTCTCCGTATGAATGCTGCTGAGTCTGCTGCTGCTGTTTTCCGCATTGTTTTTCAGTGCTCCTATCATGATGCGGGGAATCCCCTTTTTAATGGAGTTTTTTTCTCCCCGCACATTCTGTTTGGACTTCCGTTCTTCTACTTCGCGTGCCACTTTGCGTGCAAGGCGCAGGGCTTTCTGCTTCTCTTCCAGTTGTTGGGTAAGGGCTTTCTGTTGCAGGGCCTTCTGTTTTTTGTAGAAGTCGTAGTTTCCGCTGTAATACGTCAATCCCTGGGAGGAGAGTTCGCAGATGGCAGGCAACTGATTCAGTAGCGTGCGGTCGTGACTGATGACGAGCACGGTAGCCGATGTCCGTCGTATCAAGTTATACAGACGTTCCCGTCCATCCGCGTCCAGATAGTTGGTCGGTTCGTCCAGCAGGATGGCTGTTGGGTTGTGCAACTCCATGCCTGCCAGGAAGATGCGGGTCTTTTCGCCGCCGCTAAGTCCTTCCATCGGACGGGAGAGTGGGATACCGTCCAGTCCCCAGCTGTCGAGAGAAGTCTGGGCGCGTTCTTCCACGTTCCAGTCATCATTGAGCGTATTGAAGTGCTTTTCGGTAGCGTCACCGCTTAGGATGGCATGCAGGGCAGATAGCTTGTGGCTGATTCCCAAAGCTTGTGCTATTGTCTGCCGGTCGTATTGTCCGAAGTGCTGGGGCACGTAGTACAGATGTTCGGGGCGTAGCACCGTTCCCGAACTTGGAGACAAGTCTCCTACCAAAATACGCATGAGGGTAGACTTGCCGCAACCGTTATTTCTGGTCAGGGCTATTTTATCTCCGGAGTTGATACTCAAGTGGAGGTGTGAAAACAAGATTTCCTTATCTGCATGGATATAGCTAAGGTCTTTAATGATAAAGCTCATAAGTTTCTACTGTGTTTTTAGAAGTAAGAATGATAGGGGAGATGCAAGCATTCCCCGAAATTGAAATTCTCGAAGGGGAGGGGTACAGACAAACACAGTATTGGCTAAACATCTATATAGGTGATGCTCAGCGTTCAGTCTGAAAAAGCATGTTGATAGTGATGTTTACCGGAATGTGCTGTCTTTAGTCGGATATTCTCATCGGTGGAATTAATTGGTTAATGGGTGCAAAGGTAATGATTTCCACTGAATAACAAAGGTTTTTTGTGATATTAATATCGTGTCGGCAAGAAGTTAATATCGTGTTTGCAAGAAATTAACTTCCTGCAGACACGATGTTAGTACTTTATTGGTTCTGTTACTTCATGGCCGAAGCATCGAACGAGAGTGGCAGTAATTCTCCCACATTCTTCAGCTCGTAGATTCCCTTTTTGCCATATAGCAACACCCTCATGGGATGCTTGAAGCGCTTTTCCGTTTCGAGCATCACTTGCCGGCAGGCGCCGCAGGGAGGAATGGGAGACTCCAGGAACTCGTTGTGCTCGTTGCGTGCGGCAATGGCGAGGGTGGTCACTGCCTGGTCGGGATGTTGGGAGTTGGCATAGAATAGGGTGGTGCGTTCTGCACACAGCCCGGAAGGATAGGCGGCGTTTTCCTGGTTGGTGCCGGTCACTACAATACCGTTTGCCAGTCTGGCTGCAGCTCCTACCGAGAAGTGGGAGTAAGGGGCATAGCTGCGGTTGGTAGCCTCGCGGGCGGCATCCATCAGTTCGCGGTCGGCGGCATCCAGTTCTTCATAGTCGTATATCTTGACGGCGATTTCGATATTTAATTCTTTCATAAGGCAAAGGGTTATATTGTAATTAATGTTACAAAGATAGAAAAGAGATTGGTTATTTCAATTCTTTTACGGACTTTTGTGCAGAACTCAACATTTTAAGCATGAAACGGATTTTCAGACTGACTGCTATCATAGCATTTCTTTTTATTTCCATAACAACAGTGCAGGCACAACGCCGGAATGCCCGCTACAATGAGTATATCAAACAGTATGCTCCCCTTGCCGTGGAGCAGATGCAACGTCATAAGATACCTGCCAGCATCACGCTGGCCCAAGGGCTGTTGGAGAGCGGTGCCGGATACAGTGAGCTGGCGCGCAAGAGCAACAATCACTTCGGCATCAAGTGTGGAGGCAACTGGCGCGGACGGACGGTGAGGCATGATGACGATGCCCGCAATGAATGTTTCCGCGCTTATCGCAATCCGAAAGACTCTTATGAAGACCATTCCGATTTCCTGAAACGGGGAGCACGTTATGCTTTTCTTTTCAAACTGAAGATTACGGACTATAAGGGTTGGGCGCGCGGCTTGAAGAAGGCCGGCTATGCTACCGACCCGTCGTATGCCAACCGCCTGATAACCATTATTGAGGACTATGAACTGTATAAGTACGACAGCCGTGGCATGAGCAAACACGATGTCCGCAGTTGGGAGAAGGAACTGAAAAAGAAACCTTGGCTGGCCAATCCGCATCAGGTGTACATTGCCAACGATATAGCTTATGTCGTGGCACGCGACGGAGACACCTTCCAGGTGTTGGGCAAGGAGTTTGACATCAGCTGGAAGAAACTGGTGAAATACAACGACCTCCATAAAGAATATACACTGGAGGCGGGAGACATTATTTACTTGAAAGAAAAGCGCAAGAAAGCCGCCAAACCCCATACCGTCTACATAGTGAAAGACGGTGATTCCATGCATACCATTTCCCAAAAGTACGGCATTCGTCTGAAGAACCTTTATAAGATGAATCGCAAGGATGCGGAATACGTGCCGGAGATTGGCGACAGATTGAGATTAAGATAAAGAAGCTATCCGAAAATGTACAGGGTGTCCGAAAACGGACACCCTTCTTTTTTGTCTTTTCGCTTACTTTCAGGGGGTTATGATTTTGGCATGGATTTAGTATATATTAAGCGTTATGTTCGCAAACAATAAAATTAAAAGATATGGATAGAGAAATTCCGAAAGAAGTGCGTAATAAAGAACGCAATAAGAAAATCATCCGCTACGGTGCTATCGGCGTGGCAGGTATCGTAGTGGTCAGTGTACTCATTTCATTGATGCGTACGGGAGTGAAGGAGAAAGACCTTGTATTCTCCAAAGTAGGCAAGGGTACGATTGAAGTCAGTGTCAGTGCCTCCGGAAAAGTGGTTCCTGCATTCGAGGAAATTATAAATTCGCCTATTAATACCCGCATTTTGGAAGTGTACAGAAAAGGTGGTGATAGTGTGGATGTCGGTACCCCTATCCTGAAACTGGACTTACAGAGTGCCGAAACCGACTACAAAAAGATGCTGGATGAAGAGCAGATGCGCAGCTACAAGCTGAAACAGCTGAAACTTGACAACCAGACCAAACTGACCGACCTTCAGATGAAAATCAAAGTCTCCGCCATGAAGCTGGACCGCATGAAGGTGGAGCTGCGTAACGAGCAGTACCTTGATAGCCTCGGTTCGGGCACCACCGACAAAGTGCGCCAAGCCGAACTGAGCTACAACGTAGCACAACTGGAATACGAGCAATTACAGCAGCAGTATGCCAACGAGAAGGAAGTGCTGGCTGCGGAATACCAAGTGCAGGAGCTGGATTTCAGCATGTTCCAAAAGACACTGGCCGAAACCAAACGTACGCTCGACGATGCGCAGGTGCGTTCGCCCCGGAAGGCCATCCTTACTTATATCAACAATCAGATTGGTGCTCAGGTTCCCGAAGGCTCACAGATTGCCGTCATCTCCGACTTGAGTCACTTCAAGGTGGAAGGCGAGATTGCCGATACTTACGGTGACCGTGTGGCTGCCGGCGGCAAGGCCATTGTGAAGATTGGCAGCGAAAAGCTGGAAGGTTCCGTAAGCAGTGTTACTCCGCTTTCAAAGAATGGCGTCATCTCCTTTACCGTGCAGTTGAATGAGGACAACAACCGCCGACTGCGTTCCGGTCTGAAAACCGACGTCTATGTGATGAATGCAGTGAAGGAAGACGTGATGCGCATAGCCAATGCCAGCTATTATGTGGGACGTGGGGAGTATGAACTTTTTGTACGCAATTCCGACAAGGAAATTGTAAAGCGCAAGGTGCAGCTGGGCGATTCCAACTTTGAGTTTGTAGAAGTGGTCAGTGGCTTGCAACCGGGTGATGAAGTGGTGGTGAGCGATATGAGTAACTATAAGAACAAGAATAAGTTGAAGCTAAAATGATAAAGGTTTACTTGAAACAAGCCTGGGAGCTGTTGAAGCAGAATAAACTGTTCAGCATGCTCTACATTGTGGGTACGGGGCTGGCCATTGCCATGACAATGATTATGGCGGTGGTGTATTATGTGAAGATTGCGCCCGTCTATCCAGAGGCAAACCGCATGAATACGCTTTACCTCAGCAATTCAAAATTCACGCAGGGAAGCGGCAACAATACCAGGACCATGCAATGGGCTGTTTCCTACAAGGCACTGCAAGACTGGTTCTATCCCGTAGAGAATGCCCTTGTCGTTTCGGCCGAGCTGCATAATGATTTGTCGGAAAACAGTTATATACAGCCTGCCGACCGCAGCGGTGATTTTCCGGTTATGGTAAAGTTGACAGACCCTGCTTTTTTCAAGATATATTCTTTCCAATTCCTGGAAGGTAGTCCATTCACGGCATCCGACCTGGCAAGTGGCATTTCCACTGCTGTCATTACCGATGATTTGGCACGCCGCTTGTTCGGTACGACGGAAGAGGTCGTAGGACGCTCGTTCAGCCTGAACTATATCGACTATCGGGTTTGTGGGGTGGTGCGCAGTGCCAGTTACCTCACCTCTAAATCCTATGCACAGCTTTATATACCTTATACGGTGTCGCCCGATTACAGCACTCCCAAGTACGACCTTCCCTATCTGGGAGCTTTCAGTGCTGCCTTTCTGGTGCAGGACAGTAAGCAGGGAGATGCTCTGCGGGCTGAGATAAAGGAAATCTGCCGCAAGGAGAATCTTATGCATCCCGATGAATGGAAAGTCGATTTCTGGGAGCAGCCCACCTCCCATCTGTTGAGTGTCTTCAAGACTTATGCAAGTATGGAGTTTGACCTTTGGGCCACAGTGCGCCACTTTCTGCTTGTCCTGCTCGTATTGCTGTTGGTGCCTGCCCTGAATCTGAGCGGCATGATATCGAGCCGTATGGAGGGACGTCTGGCAGAGATGGGCGTGCGGAAATCGTTTGGAGCCGGACGTAAGATACTGCTTTCACAAGTGATGTGGGAAAACCTGCTGCTGACCGCACTGGGCGGAGCATTGGGCTTGCTGCTGGCATGGCTGGCACTTTACGTGGGACGCGAGTGGATATTTACGGTATTCGACAGCTGGCCGAATATGGTACCCGAAGGAGTGGAGGTCCGCGTATCGGGTGAAATGCTGTTTGCTCCGCTGGTTTTTCTCGCCGCATTGGCGCTGTGCGTCGTGCTGAATCTGTTGTCGGCCCTTATACCGGCGTGGTATTCCTTGCGGAAACCGATTGTGAACTCACTGAATGAAAAACGATAAGACACGGGAGGTTGGTATGTTTAAGTTAATATGGAAGAATCTTTGGGCGCGCCGCCGCAAGAACGGATGGTTGTTGGCCGAATTGATATTGGTGAGTATCATCAGTTGGGTTGTATTGGACCCGGTGATTGTGGTCACGCACGATCGTAATATCCCGTTGGGCTATGATGCGGAGCGGCTTTGCCTCATTTCATTGGGCGCATTGCAGCCCCAGGCACCGGGATACGATGCCGAAGCGCAGGACTCTGCTACGTTGGTGGACAACTATTATAATTTGGTGCGTTATGTCAAGGACTTTGACGGTGTGGAATCGGCCACTCCCGTGCTGGGATTCTGTTATCCCAATTCTTCGGGAAGTTCGAATAGTCAATTGTTTGCCGAAGGGGATACGATTCCCTTATCTATTATGATGATACAATTTTTGCCTCATACGAACTTTTTCGATACGTATGGTTTCCGTTCCGGTAAGGGGCGGACACCCGGACAGCTGTCCGACTACGCCTATGCCCCGAATGACATTGTACTGACGGAGAATGCTGCCGAACAGTTGTTCCATACCAAAGACGCGCATGGCAAACGCTGTATAAGCAGAGACCATGGAGATACCTTGTACATGCCGGTTGTCGGTACGATAGGAGCCATGAAGATGTATAGCGAGTGGCGTCCCGTCCCCGTTGCATTTATGCCGATGCTTACCATCGATACAAGTTATATCCCTGAAAGTGCCCATATCCTGGTACGTCTCAAAGAGGGTGTCAGCATGGAGCGTTTTCTGCACGATTTCCGTCCCTGGATGGTGAAGGAGATGAGGCGGGGTAATCTGTTTGCCCGTAGTGTCCGTTCCTATGAGCAGATTATAACGGAGAGCGAAGCCAGCAATTCCACACCGATTTACCGCCGTAATCTGGCGATGGCGGCTTTCTTCCTGGTGAATCTTTGCCTGGGTGTCATCGGTACCTTCTGGTTGCAGACACGTACGAGGCGCGAGGAAGTGGGAGTGATGCTGTCGTTCGGAGCTACACGCAGTGACATTGTCCGCCTGCTGATGGGCGAAGGCACGGTATTGACCGTGGTCGCTTCACTGACTGGTTTTCTGCTTTATTTGCAATATGCACTGAAAGAAGGGCTGGCCAAAGGACAGAATTGGGTGGAGAGTACAGAGAGCTATTGGGTGTCGGATTTCACCTCGCATTATCTGCTCGTGTCGCTCGTCATCTTTCTGATACTGCTGGTGGTAGTGTTGGTGGGAATCTATATCCCAGCGCGCAACATCAGCCGCATTCCACCTACGGAAGCTCTGCGTGACGAATAGATGAAAACGGACAAAGTGTTCATTTTCGGACACCTTACTGCATGTATAAATAGCAGATAATCAATAATAAACGGTTTTGGCACAACTTTTGACCTCTTGAAACAGAAATTGTGCGGAATAGAAACGGAACAGAATAATAACAATTAAATACTTACCATTATGATTAAGTTAACTGGCATCAACAAGATTTATCGTACAAACGAGATTGAAACCGTGGCATTGGAAAATGTAAACCTCGAAGTGAACAAGGGAGAATTTCTCAGTATCATGGGACCCTCCGGTTGTGGAAAATCTACGTTGCTGAACATTATGGGTTTACTGGATGCACCTACCAGCGGCACCATCGAAATAGCCGGTACGAAAGTGGACGGCATGAAGGACAAGGAACTGGCTGCTTTCCGTAACCATAAGCTGGGTTTTGTGTTCCAGTCTTTCCATCTGATTAATTCGCTGAATGTGCTGGATAATGTGGAGCTGCCTTTGCTGTATAGAAAGGTGTCTGCCAAGGAACGCCGTCATCTGGCGGAAGAGGTATTGAAGAAGGTCGGTTTGAGCCACCGCATGCGTCACATGCCTACACAGCTTTCCGGCGGTCAGTGCCAGAGTGTAGCCATTATCGGCAACCCAGAGATAATCCTCGCCGATGAGCCCACCGGTAACCTGGACTCCAAGATGGGTGCCGAAGTCATGGAACTGTTGCATCAACTGAACAAGGAAGACGGACGTACCATCGTGATGGTGACCCACAATGAAGAGCAGGCCAAACAGACCTCACGTACCGTCCGCTTCTTCGACGGACGTCAGGTGGAATAATTACTGCTTAACAGCCAACTGTCAACTATTAATTATCAACTATCAATAAATGAAATGCAAACCGTAAGACAAGCTTTTACAATCTTGAAGCAGAATCCGCTGCTAAGTACGATTTCCATATTGGGTACGGCCTTTGCTATCACCATGATTATGGCTATTGTGATTACTTGGCAGACAAAATATGCTGACTTGGAACCGGAAGTGAACCGCAGTCGGTGTCTTTACTTTTCCGCTATGCACGTATACGACAAGGAAAAGGACGGCAATAATAATTGGAGTAATCCTTCGGCGGCATTTATGAAAGAATGCGTGCAGCCGGTGCCCGAAGTGGAATACTGTACGGCATTTTCCCCAGCCGGTTTGTCGTTGGCTTCGTTGACTGACGGTAACAATCGGGTGAAAGTGGATGCTATGCGGACAGATCCCGACTTCTGGAAAGTGTTCAGCATGCAGTTTCTTGCCGGACGCGGCTTCAGCGAAGCCGACCGTGCTGGAGAAAGCAAGGCTGTAGTAGTCTGTGCGTCTGTAGCGCGGAAACTGTATGGAAGTACAGATGTAGTGGGACAGGAATTCCTGCTGAACCGGGAACTTGCACGTATCGTGGGAGTGGTGAAAGATGTTTCCGTCACTGCTAAGGATGCATATGCACAAGTGTGGGGTATGTACAGTGCCGACGAACTGAAAATTACCGGAGTCCACAGTTATTTGGGAGGCATGCAGATTGCTGTATTGGCACGTACATCTGATGACTTTCCTGCCATCCGGGAGGGCATTGCCAAGCAGGTGGAACGTGTTAATGCCGGATTGGGTAATAAACAGATAGACATCATGGAACAGCCGGACAATATCGTGGCGCACGTCAACCACGTATGGGCTAATGTAGGGCCAGACTTGACAATGCTTTATCTTCAATATGCCGTAGCTTTATTTATCATTTTGTTGGTACCGTCACTCAATCTGTGTGGCTTGAGTAACAGCCGCATGCAGCAACGTATTACCGAATTAGGTGTACGTAAGGCTTTTGGAGGAACGAAAAGTGTGCTTGTGCGGCAGATACTGAACGAAAATCTGATGTTGACATTACTGGGTGGAGTAGTGGGACTGCTTTTCAGTTATTTGGCAGTATATGCCATGCGTATGTGGCTGTTCACCAATAATCAGAATGTGGGTACGTCGGGCGAGTTCAGCTTGAACATGGAGGCGCTGTCTAGTCCGTGGG
>ERZ780025.699-NODE-699-length-12233-cov-3.669322_pt1 | contig 12233 bp, 10 predicted proteins | sample MGYA00511862_ERZ780025 | MGnify/ENA primary metagenome ERZ780025 (study PRJEB29588, sample SAMEA2156186) | human gut metagenome | biome: human gut; feature: human-associated habitat; material: faeces | place: Denmark | collected 2008/2010 ...
CCGAACGGCCGTCATGGTCTATCAGGTCTACGTCGTATTGGGGATTGGGCAATCCCATGCTGCCCGGCTTGGGCTGCATCCACGGCATGGTGGCTACGGTAAGGGTGGTTTCGGTCTGTCCGAAACCTTCCATGAGGCTGATGCCTGTCAGTTTCTTGAATGTATCGAATACGGCGGGGTTCAACGCTTCTCCGGCAATGGTGCAATACTGCAATGAAGAGAGGTCGTACTTCGTCAGGTCTTCGTGAATCAGGAACCGGAAGATGGTAGGCGGTGCACAAAGCGAGGTGACGTGATAGTCCTGTATCTTTGTCAGAATATCGGCAGGAGTGAATTTCTCGTGGTCGTATACAAAGATGTTGGCTCCGGCTATCCATTGTCCGTACAGCTTGCCCCATACGGCTTTACCCCAGCCCGTATCGGCAATGGTGAGGTGCAGGCTGTTTTCGTGCAGGTTGTGCCAGAAACTTCCGGTAACGATGTGCCCCAACGGATACGTGAAGTCGTGCGCCACCATTTTGGGTTCGCCGGTAGTGCCGCTGGTGAAGTACATCAAGGAAATATCGTCGTTGCTGTTGGGATGCTCCGGCCGTGCGAAAGGGGCGGCATCGGCAATGCCTTTGTGGAAGTCCTCAAAACCTTCGGCTATCTCCGGGCCTACGCTGACCAGCTTCTTTACACTCGGAGAGTCGGGCATGGCAGCCGTGATGTGGTCGGTAATGACGCTTTCGCCGGCACAGACAATCATCTTGATGTCTGCGGCATTGCAGCGGTATACAATATCTTTCTTGGTAAGCAGGTGTGTGGCGGGGATAACGACGGCCCCCAGCTTATGCAGTGCGATGATGCTGAACCAGAACTCATAGCGGCGTTTCAGAATGAGCATTACCATATCGTCGTGGCCGATGCCGAGGCTCTGGAAATAGGAAGCCGTCATGTCCGTATAGCGTTTCATGTCGGCAAATGAGAACTGGATGTGCTCGCCCTTGTCATTGGTCCAGAGCAGTGCGGGCTTGTCGGGATGTTCGGCCGCCCAGGCATCCACTACGTCATAACCGAAATTGAAATTCTCCGGTACGTTAATCTTTAAATTCTTGATGAAGTCCTCTTGAGATGTAAAGGACGTTTGCGATAAAAATCTTTCTACCATAACTTTTGGAATTTCTTCATTCTCCGTTCTTCTATGTGTTGTTACATGATTACGGCAAGGAAACGTACTTTCTTTCCGTCCAGTGCTTTCATGCCGTGAGGCAGTTTGGAGTTGAAATACAAACTGTCTCCTTCGTTTAAAATCAAGTCTTTGCCGTCGATGCTCAGCATCATGCGGCCTTCCAGTACAAGGTTGAATTCCTGTCCGGAGTGACTGTTGTAGTGTATCGGCTCGTTATCCGGTTTGGGTTCGACGGTGACGATGAACGGGTCGGCGTTGCGGTTCATGAAGCCGGCAGCCAGTGACTGGTATTTATAGGCTTTTGTACGCTCGATGCTGGTTCCCTTGCCGGCACGGGTAAGGAAGTAGCTGCTCATCTTCGGCTCTTCGCCGAACATCAGGGCATCTAGTGCGATGCCGTAACGGCGGGCTATCTTTTGCAGCATGCTTACGGAGATGTCGAATTCTCCCGTTTCGGCAAGACGGTACTCTTCTGCCGGGATGTCGCAATCGCGGGCGATGTCTTCGGCATTCAATTCCAATACGTCGCGCAGTCCGCGCAGGCGTTCGGCTATTTGTTTAATCTGTTCGTCCATGTGGTTTTTATTAAGTGGATTAGTACGGTTATTTACTTGCTTTGATGGCATTGATAATGGCGGAAGAGAATCCCTGATGCTCCAGCTCGTTGATACCCTTGATTGTAATTCCGCCGGGAGTGCATACCTTGTCAATCTCTATGGCGGGATGCGTGTCGTTGTTCAGAATCAGTTCGGCGGCGCCTTTTACCGACTGGGCTATCATGCGCATGCCGTCCTTGGGGTAAACGCCCAGTTCTATTCCGGCCTGCATGGCTGCCTGGATATACTTCAGTACATAAGCGATGCCGCAGGAAGTCATGGCGGTGGTTGCCGCTATCTTATCTTCGGGAATCAGCATGGCAAGTCCCATCTGGTTGAAGATGTCGAGCAAAAGCTGTTCCTGTTCCTTGCTGGCGTTACGGCTTGCAATGAGCGTCATGCTTTCCATCTCGCTGATGGCGGTGTTGGGGATGAGGCGGAACATGGTCATCTCCTTGTCTGCCACGTAGTGTGCCAGTTCATCGAAAGGGATGCCGGCAGCTACGGAGATAAGTATCTGTTTGCTTTTGAGCTTGAGTTCGCTTACCACCGGTTTTATCAGCCACGGTTTGACGGCGAGTATGATGAGCTCGGCGCCGGTAACGGCTTCCTGATTGTCGCGTGTGGTTTGCAAAGCGGGGAACTCAGCCTTTAACGCATCCAGTTTGCCTTGCGTGGGATTAGAAACAATGATGTCGCTGGCGGGGATGATGGTTCCTTTTGCCAGACCGCGGGCGATGGAGCCGCCCATATTTCCTGCACCGATAATTGCTGTTTTCATATCATCTTGTCATTTAAAAAGTTGTCTTCGGGCAAAGGTAAAGATTTTAATGAAAAAACGACCGAAACAGGAAGGTATTCTTCTTTCGGTCGTATCTTTTGCCGGCTGATTATCCGTAAATTGTCAAAGTGCTTTCTTAAAACGTTCCAGGAAGAGGTTCGCTTCGTCCATGCCGAGACACAGGGGCGGCAACAGGCGGAGTACGTTCGTGCCGCTGACACCGGTAAAGACATGCTGTTCTTTCAGTAACCTCAAACGCAGTTCTTTGACAGGCTCTTCAAATTCGAGGCCAATCATCAGTCCGCGTCCGCGCACTTCCTTGATTTGCGGGAATTTCTTCAGCTCTTCCATCAGGTATGCGCCTACTTGGGCGGCATTGTCTACAAGAGCTTCCTGCTCTATGACATCCAGTACGGCAAGCGCAGCGCTGCAAGCCAGATGATTTCCGCCGAAAGTGGTTCCGAGCTGGCCGTAAACGGGAGTAAACATCGGACTGATAAGTACGCCCGCCATCGGAAATCCGTTGCCTATGCCTTTGGCTACGGTGATAATGTCGGCTTTGATACCGTTGTACTGATGGGCGAAGAACTTGCCGCTACGTCCGTAACCGCTTTGGATTTCGTCCAGAATCAGTACCGTATTGTGCTCTGTACAGGCCTTGCGCAAGGCTTGCATAAACTCATCGGTGGGCAACTGTATGCCGCCCACTCCCTGAATGCCTTCGATGATTACAGCGCATACATCGCCTTTCGCCAGCTCGGCTTTCATTGCCTCTGTATCATTCAGCGGGAGATAGGTAACGTGTCCGCAGTTGTTGATGGGAGCAATGATTTTGGGATTGTCAGTTGCTTCTACCGCCAATGAAGTACGTCCGTGGAAAGCTTTCGAGAAGGATACCACGCGGGTCCGTCCGTTATGGAACGAAGCGAGCTTCAACGCGTTTTCGTTGGCTTCGGCTCCGCTGTTGATAAGGAAAAGGGAATAATCATCGTATCCGCAGACCTTTCCCAACCGTTCTGCCAGTTGCTGTTGCAGTTCGTTGATAACGGAGTTGGAATAGAATCCAAGCGTGGCTACTTGCTTGCCGAGCATCTCTACATAGTGCGGATGTGCATGTCCGATAGAGATTACTGCATGACCGCCATAGAGGTCGAGGTACTCCGTACCTTTATCGTCCCATACATGGCAGCCTTTTCCTTTGACAATATTGATGTCAAAAAGAGGATATACGTCGAATAAATTCATTTCTTTAATTATAAATTACGAAATACAAATTACTTAGAAGGCGCTGGGCTTCAGTCGCAAGCCGACGGTTTCTTCTAAATTGAACATCAAGTTCATGTTATGTACTGCCTGTCCACTGGCACCTTTCAGCAAGTTGTCGATGCAGGAGATGATAAGCAACTTATCACCATGCTTCTCCAGATGTAGCAGACACTTATTGGTGTTTACCACTTGCTTCAGGTCGATGTTCTTCTCTACAATGTGTACGAAAGAGTCTTTTGCATAATATTCTTCGTACATGCGGACGATTTCATCCAGTGCAACTTTGGTTTTTACTACGATGGTGGCAAAAATTCCACGCGGGAAATCGCCACGGTAGGGGATAAAGTCGATATCCACATCAAAGCTATTTTGCAATTGCTTCAGAGATTGCTTGATTTCGGGAACATGCTGGTGATCGAATGCTTTATAAACACTCAGGTTATTATTTCGCCAGCTGAAGTGACTGGTTGATCCCGGTTTCACGCCAGCTCCGGTAGAACCGGTGATAGCATTCACCATGATGTCGTTGTTCAGCATCAGGTGCTTGGCAAGCGGAAGCAATCCCAGCTGGATGCAGGTTGCGAAGCATCCGGGATTGGCAACATGCTTTGCCGTACAGGTAGCCCGGCGGTTCAATTCGGGCAGTCCGTAAATAAAGTCATGGTCATCGCTCTTGATGCGATAGTCCATGGAGAGGTCGATTATCTTCAGGTCTTCCGGTACGTTGTGGCTTTCCATGAATTTTCTGGTGTCGCCATGCGCCGTGCAGAAGAAAAGCACATCGATTTCGTCCAACGGAAGTTCGTCGGTAAACGTTAGATCCGTCTCTCCGTACAGCCCTTCGTGTACGTCGGTTATTTTGTTGCCGGCATTGCTCGAACTGTTTACGAATACGATTTCCGCTTCGGGATGGTTCAGTAACAGGCGTATCAGTTCGCCTGCCGTGTATCCGGCTCCGCCGATGATTCCTACTTTAATCATTTCGATAATATCTATTTGGTTCTTGTGGTATAACAATTAGCATTATAATGTATATGGGTATGCCTGCAAATGCAGTAAAGATCGTGGCGAACGTATAAACGATACGCACCAATGAGACATCGAGTCCGAAAAAGTTTGCCAGTCCTGCACATACGCCTGAAAGCATCCTTCCAGTCCGGGGACGTGTCAGTTTTTGCTTCCTGCCGGTCATTTAGATTTTCTCGTCTTTATGATTTGAATAATAAGCACGCAGTGCTGTGGAGGTTACTTTGATGAAGCCCTTGGCATCTTCTGCCGTCCATCCTTTCTGCATCTCACCGTATTCGCCAAACTTGTTTTTCACAAGGTCATCTTTGCTTTCTACACCTACGGTAGAAAAGCAGAGCGGGTGAAGTTCGAGGATAGCCGTACCGTTTACGTTGCGTTGCGAGGATTCCAGCATGGCTTCGATGTCGCGCATTACTGGTTCCAGATATTGGCTTTCGTGCAGGAACATGCCATACCAGTTGGCTACCTGGTCCTTCCAGTATTGCTGCCATTTGCTCAAAGTGTACTTCTCGAGGAACTTGTGTGCTCCGATAATCAGCATAGGTGCGGCAGCTTCGAAACCTACGCGGCCTTTGATACCGATAATCGTGTCGCCTACGTGCATGTCGCGTCCGATACCGTATGCCGCACCAATCTCTTCTACCTTCTGGATGGCTTTGATGGGGTCGTCGAATGTCTCGTCGTTCACGGCTTTCAGCTCACCTTTTTCAAAAGTGAGGCGCAACTGCTCGCTGCCCTCTTTGGTGCAGTGTTTCAGATAGGCGCTTTCGGGCAACCCTTGCGCGGAATCCAGAATCTCGCCACCACAAATGGAAGTGCCCCACAAACCTACGTTATAGGAATATTTTAGTTTGGTGAAGTCGGCGGCAAAGCCGTGTTTGTTCAGATAATCAATCTCTTCCTGACGGCTCAGTGCCATGTCGCGTGTCAGCGTGATGATTTCCACGCCCGGAGCCATGACGAGGAAAGTCATGTCGAAACGAATCTGGTCGTTACCCGCACCTGTAGAACCGTGGGCGATGGCATCCGCGCCGATTTCGTTGGCATAGCGTGCAATGGCCAATGCTTGGAAGATACGTTCGGAACTTACAGAGATAGGATAGGTGCCGTTACGCAAAACATTGCCGAATACCATGTATTTCAAGCTTTTCTCATAGTATTCCTGCGTCACGTCGAGGGTGACGTATTCTTTGGCGCCCAGCTTGTAGGCATTTTCTTCGTTTGTCTTCAACTGTTCAGCACTGAAACCGCCCGTATTGGCACAAGCTGCATATACTTCGTACCCTTTTTCTTTGGTAAGATACATCACCGTAAACGAGGTATCCAAACCTCCGCTGAATGCGACTACTACTTTCTTCTTCTTTTCCATATCCTTAGTATTTTTATATTTTATCCTCTTCGTGCAGCTTCGGGTCGTAAAGCATTGCTGTGCAAATGCAGAATTTACGGTTCTTAGCTACCAATATATCATGGTTTATACAGCCTTCGCAACCTTTCCAGAACGATTCGTCATCGGTCAGTTCGTTGAAGGTGACGGGCACATATCCCAGCTCGGTATTCATTTTCATGACGGCAGCTCCGCTGGTGAGACTGAAAACTTTAGCATTAGGCCAGCGTAGGCGTGCCAGGCGGAAAGAAGCGGTCTTGATACGTTTTGCCAGCCCCAGTCCCCGATATTTGGGGTGTACTATCAAACCGGAGGTTGCTACATATTGCTTGTTACCCCAGCTCTCTATGTAGGTGAAACCGGCAAAATCATCTCCACACAAGGCTATGATGGCCTTTCCTTCTTTCATTTTAGTAGCTACGTATTCGTGTGTGCGTTCTGCGATGCCCGTTCCGCGTACCTTGGCAGCTTCCCGGATGGTATCCAAAATCTTGTCTACGTAAACTTCATGTGAGGCGTCAGCCACCATCACATCAATTTGTTTCGAATCCATTTCTTATTTAATTTCTTGTTTTTTTGTTGTTATCTATCATTTAATGTTCGGGATGATTTGCGATAGGAAGCTGCGTACCTCGTCATGTGACGCTGCTTCGTGCACCACCAGCATGATGGTGTCATCTCCGGCAATGGTACCCAGAATGGCGGGACACTCTCGGTTGTCGATGTCGTAGGCCATGCTGCTGGCATATCCGGGCCGGGTACGGATGACGGCAATATTGCCCGAAAATTGAAGTGAAACGAATCCGCTTGTCATCAGCATTTCACTTGCACTCTGGTCGTTCGAACGTTTATACATGATGTTGTTGGGCAGCACATATACGTATTTACCGTTCATGTTCGCTGCTTTCGCTACTTTCAGCTGTTTCAAGTCGCGTGACAAGGTGGCTTGTGTCAGTTCAAAGCCTTCCTTGCTCAAAGCTTGCAACAGTTCTTCCTGAGAACTGACGTCTTTGCTTGAGATAATCATCTTGATGGCGTCTAACCGATTGGCTTTTTTCTTCATTTTCTGTATAATTATTCTAAGAGTAGTGCAAAATTAGGGATTATTTCGGAAAGAATATGCAAAAAGGAGAGCTTTTTTATTCTTTTTATACATCGGGTGTACTGTATATGTTGTTTTTGTTCTCTTTGTTGGAGTCTTGTTTGTTCTTTTACGTTATTGGAGATTGTTTCCGTATGTCTTTGGTAAATGTTGATATAATATAGAATAGATATGCAATTGTCAAATCTGACACCCTTTCAATCAAAAACTGTACAAAAAGTAGGGGGATAATCTCCTATTTTTGTATCGTTGAATAGCAACTAAAACTAATTACCATGAAACAATGCTTTTTTGCGGTCGACTTGGGGGCTACCAGTGGTCGCACAATTCTGGGAACTTTTACTTCGAATGGTTTGGAAATGGAAGAAGTAAACCGTTTCCCAAATCATCTGATTGAAGCTGGCAGACATTTTTACTGGGATATTTATGAACTTTACCGTCATATTATTGAAGGGCTAAGGATTGCCGCCCGTAAAGGTGTAGAAATAACTTCCATCGGTATCGACACTTGGGGAGTAGTTTTTGTCGGTGTAGGAAGGGGGGGGGGTTTCCTTCGCCAGCCGTATTCCTATCGTGACCCTCATACGGTGGGTGCTCCGGAAGCGTTCTTCACACGTATACCTCGTAGCCATGTGTATGGATGGACGGGGATTCAGGTGATGAATTTCAACTCCTTGTTCCAACTTGATACATTACGCCGTAATCATGACAGTGCATTGGCAGCTGCAGATAAATTGCTGTTTATGCCTGATGCTTTGAGCTATATGTTGACCGGTCAGATGGTAACGGAGTATACTATTGCCAGTACGGCACAGTTGGTAAATGCCAATACCTGCAGGCTGGAGGATGCCTTGCTGCAGGAGATTGGACTGACACAAGCTCATTTCGGGCGTTTTGTCTATCCTGGTGAAAAAATAGGGGGCTTGACGGAGGAAGTACAACGAATAACCGGACTTGGCGCTGTCCCCGTGATAGCTGTTGCCGGGCATGATACGGCTTCTGCTGTTGCTGCCGTACCTGCCATGGACCGTAATTTTGCTTATCTAAGTAGTGGTACTTGGTCTCTGATGGGAGTGGAGACGGATGCTCCAGTCATTACTGCTGAAACAGAATCCTTGAATTTTACGAATGAAGGCGGTGTGGAAGGAACCATTCGTTTGTTAAAAAATATTTGTGGTATGTGGCTGCTTGAACGTTGCCGTACCGAATGGGGGGAAATCCCTTATTCTGAACTCATCGTTGAGGCTGGTACTTGTGAACCATTCCGTAGTCTAATTAATCCGGATGATGCTTTGTTTACCAATCCGGCGAATATGGAGCAAGCCATCAAGACCTATTGTTCCGATTATCGTCAGCCTATTCCCATGACACATGGACAGATAGTACGCTGTATCTTTGAGAGTCTTGCTTTGAGATACCGTCAGGTGCTGGATAGCCTGCGAAATCTTTCACCACGTCCGGTGGAGGCTTTACATGTTATCGGTGGCGGTAGCCGTAACGAACTGCTTAACCAGTGGACAGCCAATGCTGTCGGTATTCCCGTGATTGCCGGACCTTCCGAAGCTACTGCTATCGGTAACGTTATGGTTCAGGCATTGGCTGCCGGAGCAGCTAGAGACATTGCTTCCATGAGACAGCTCATCAACCGTTCCATACCATTAAAGACTTTCTATCCGCAGGATATGGAGGATTGGAATACCGCTTACCTGCACTTCAAGCAATTGACGATGACTAATTATAATGGATAATGATTACCAATAACTTATAACTCATAATCAAATCACGTATCATGAAAGAAGAATTGATAAACAAAGCGTATGAAATTGCTAAAGAGCGTTACGCAGCTCTCGGATTGGATGTAGAAAAAGTAATGGAGCAACTTCAGAAAGTGTCTATCTCCATGCATTGTTGGCAGGCCGATGATGTTCAGGGATTCGAATCTGCCGGCTCATTGACCGGTGGTATCCAGACAACAGGAAACTATCCCGGTAAAGCCCGTAATATGGAAGAACTGCGTTCCGATATTTTGAAAGCTGCTTCTTATATCCCCGGTAAGCACCGTTTGAATTTGCATGAGATTTACGGTGACTTTGGCGGTACCTTCGTAGATCGCGATCAGGTAGAGGTGAAACATTTCGAAAGCTGGATGCAATGGGCAGCCGAGAATGGTATAAAATTGGATTTTAATTCCACTTCTTTCTCTCATCCGAAGAGCGGTAATCTTTCTCTGGCTCATCCGGACCAAGGTATCCGTGACTTTTGGGTCGAACATACTAAACGTTGTCGTGCCATTGCCGAAGAAATGGGGCGCCGCCAGGGAGATCCCTGCATCATGAATCTTTGGGTGCATGATGGTAGCAAGGATATCACTGTAAACCGTATGAAGTATCGTGTGCTTTTCAAAGATTCTCTCGACCGTATTTTTGCTACGGAATACAAGCATATGAAGAACTGCCTTGAATCGAAGGTGTTTGGCATAGGTTTAGAGAGTTATACAGTAGGCTCCAATGAATTCTGTATGGGCTATAGTGTACAGCATCAGAAACTTATTACTATTGATACCGGGCACTTCCATCCTACGGAAAGTGCTGCAGACAAGGTGTCTTCCATGTTGCTCTTTGTCCCTGAGCTGATGCTCCACGTAAGCCGTCCGGTACGTTGGGATTCTGACCATGTAACTATCATGGATGACCCCACTCTTGAACTTTTCCAAGAAATTGTCCGTTGCGATGCACTGGACCGTGTACACATTGGTCTTGATTATTTTGATGCTTCCATCAACCGTATCGGTGCTTATGTAATCGGTACCCGTGCGGCGCAGAAATGCATGTTGCGTGCGTTACTAGAACCATTGGCAAAGCTTCGCGAATATGAGGCCACCGGTCAAGGTTTCCAGCGCCTTGCTCTGCTCGAAGAGGCTAAGGCTTTGCCTTGGAACGCTGTTTGGGACATGTTCTGTCTGAAAAACAATGTTCCGGTAGGTGAGGAGTTCATCGCTGAAATAGAGAAGTATGAAGCTAATGTAACCTCTAAAAGAGGATAGGAAACCCTTGTAACTGACAGAAATGGAAATAATATTAGGGTTATTGATTATTGCCATCGGAGCATTCTGCCAATCCAGTTGCTATGTACCCATTAACCGCATCAAGGAGTGGAGCTGGGAGTCGTATTGGATTGTACAAGGTGTTTTCGCTTGGCTGGTTTTTCCGTTCTTGGGCGCGTTGCTGGCAGTACCTGCCGGCAATTCGCTGTTCGAGATTTATGCAAACAATCCTGCGGATACGCTTTGGACTATGTTCTTCGGAGCTTTATGGGGAGTGGGGGGACTGACGTTTGGTTTGTCTATGCGCTATTTGGGCGTAGCTCTTGGGCAGTCTATCGCTTTGGGTACTTGTGCCGGATTGGGAACGATATTGACTCCGGTATTTACTGGTAAGGCAGGAGATTTGACAACATCGGTTATTGTTGGTGTAGTGGTCACGTTGGTAGGTATTGGCATTATCGGTCTGGCCGGTAGCATGAAGTCTGCCAGCCTGAGCGAAGAAGAGAAGAAGAAGGCCGTAAAGGATTTCAATTTTACTAAAGGTATTATTGTAGCCCTTCTTGCCGGATTTATGAGTGCGTGTTTCAGTATAGGATTGGGTTTTGGAGAGAAACTCTGTTTTGCTGAAAGTGCGGATATATTCAAGACACTGCCTGCTACATTGATGGTGACACTGGGTGGTTTCATTACGAATGCCGTCTATTGTTTCTATCAGAATTCCAGGAACAAAAGTTGGGGCGATTATGGCAAGAAATCCCTTTATGTAAACAATGTCTTGTTTTGTGCTTTGGCCGGTGTGTTGTGGTACAGCCAGTTCTTTGGTCTTAGCTTGGGTAAGGGATTCCTTGCTGCCTCTCCGGTATTGCTCACATTCTCGTGGTGCATCCTGATGTCGTTGAACGTAACGTTCTCCAATGTTTGGGGTATCCTTTTGAAGGAATGGAAAGGGTGTACACCCAAGACAATTACAGTGCTTGTCATAGGCTTGGCAGTCTTGATAATTTCTTCTTTCCTGCCACAGTTGCTGGGGTAAGTTTAAATACCTATCTTTGAATATAAAACTAAAATATATCTGCATATATGAAATCAATTCTAGAAAATCGTCCGGCGCTGGCTGCGGAAGTTAATAAGGTGGCTGAGGTGGCTGGTTATCTCTGGCAGAAAGGTTGGGCAGAACGTAATGGGGGCAATATTACGGTCAACATCACTGAGTTTGTAGACGATGAAATCAAGGCTATGCCCGCCATTAGTGAGGTGAAATCAATCGGTGCTACTTTACCTTATTTGAAAGACTGCTATTTTTATTGCAAAGGCACCAACAAGCGTATGCGCGATTTGGCCCGTTGGCCGATGGAGAACGGTTCGGTCATCCGCATTTTGGATGACTGTGCCAGCTATGTCATTATAGCCGACCAGTCTGTACAGCCTACATCGGAACTTCCTTCCCATCTTAGTGTACACAACAATCTGATAGCGAAAGGTTCTCCCTATAAAGCTTCGGTGCATACGCATCCTATTGAGCTGGTAGCCATGACTCACAACAAGAAGTTTCTGGAAAAAGATGTAGCTTCGAACCTGCTTTGGAGTATGATACCGGAAACAAAGGCTTTCTGTCCCCGCGGTTTGGGTATCATCCCTTATCAACTTCCCAGTTCGGTAGAATTGGCTGAGGCTACCATCCGCGAACTGGATGACTATGATGTAGTGATGTGGGAGAAACATGGTGTATTTGCAGTGGATTGCGATGCGATGCAGGCATTCGATCAGATTGATGTACTCAATAAGTCGGCTCTGATTTATATCGCAGCTAAAAATATGGGCTTCGAACCGGATGGTATGAGTCAGGAACAGATGAAAG
>ERZ780025.706-NODE-706-length-12096-cov-1.990865_pt1 | contig 12096 bp, 8 predicted proteins | sample MGYA00511862_ERZ780025 | MGnify/ENA primary metagenome ERZ780025 (study PRJEB29588, sample SAMEA2156186) | human gut metagenome | biome: human gut; feature: human-associated habitat; material: faeces | place: Denmark | collected 2008/2010 ...
CGGTGCACAGAAAGAAATTTTTGCAGAGATCATCCGTTTTTTGCTGCCACAGATCAAAGAAAAGAAAGCGGCGCTTTATGTCAATGTCGGTGATTACCGCAATGTCTGGAAGGAACTTTTAAAGGAAATCCCGGAGATGGGACATTATGCGAAAGAACATTTTAACGACTGGGAGGATACGAAAAAATTTGCGGAGGATGCGCTTAACAAAGATGTCATCGGAATCCACGGCTTCTGGCATGAAAATATTTTTGAAGCGGTATACTGCACGAATCTTCTGATGCGAAGCTGCGATGTGCTCGTCACAAAGCCGAGTGAACTTTCATTTTATCCGGTGCCGAAACTATTTATCAGACGTGTTGGAGGACACGAGCAGTGGGGAGCAATCCATTCCGCGGAGATCGGTGATGGCACATTAGAGTGCAGGGATATCCCGCACACGCTTCAGATGATGAAACTGTTTCTGGAAGAAAAAACACTGCTCTGCGATATGTGCGACAACATTGTAAAAAATAAAGAAGCCGGAATCTACGACGGGGCGTATAAGGTCGTGGAACTTGCATTTTTGATGAAGCAGAAAAAATTTTAGGAAGGAAAAAAATCCTCTGCTCGCCAGAGGACTCGCATTTTCCTTCGGAAAACAAGGGAGGATTTAGAAATGTTAGCAATTAACATGGATGACGTGATCAACGTTCTCAATTCCTGTAAGCCATACCTGATTGCGCTTGGCATTGCACTGGCAATCGCAATTATTGTAACTGTGGCATGCATGAAATTGAAAAAACCGGTAAAGAAACTGGTGAGAAAGGAAGCATGGATCGCATTCCTTATGGCAGCAGTTGTGATTATCAATCTGATCTGCTTTATTCCAATGTCAAGTATGATCTCACTTGCAATGGGAAATGGTACGATCACAGAGGAAACATCAAATGAGGCAACCGCACTTTGTGAGGATATCGCAGATGAAGGTATTGTTTTATTAAAAAATGAGGACAATATTCTGCCGCTTACTGATACACAGAATATCAACGTATTTGGATGGGCATCTACAAATCCTTGCTACGGTGGTACAGGATCCGGAGCATTATCCGATGCATATGAGACAACAACTCTTCTTGGTGGTCTTGAGGATGCCGGATACAAGATCAACACAGAACTGACTGATTTTTACAAAGCATACCGTGAGGACAGACCGGAAGTTGGTATGTGGGCGCAGGACTGGACATTGCCGGAACCGACAGCAGATTCTTACAGTGATGAACTGATCAACAATGCAAAAGAGTTTTCGGATACAGCAATGGTAGTAATTACCCGTGTTGGTGGTGAGGGAGCAGACCTTCCAACTGATGTAAGCAAAGTAACTTACACAGATAACTCTGAAAATTACAAAGATTTTGAAGCTGGTGAACATTATTTACAGTTAAGCCAGACAGAAAAAGATATGTTAGACCTTGTTTGTGCCAACTTTGACAATGTCGTTGTTGTATATAACGGTGCAAACACCATGGAACTTGGATTCTTAAATGATTATAAACAGATCAAGGGTGCAATCTGGTGTCCTGGAACAGGCCAGTCCGGATTTGAGTCTCTTGGCGCAGTCGTAGCCGGTACAGTAAATCCATCCGGAAAAACCAGCGATACATTTGTATATGATCTGACAGCAACACCGACTTACAACAATTTTGGAAACTTCCTGTATGACAATATGGATGAGTTTGCCGCTACATCCAAAAACTTCGGAACAGGCGAAGAAGAAGCAACAATTCCATCTTTTGTCAACTATGTAGAAGGCATTTATGTTGGCTATCGTTTCTATGAGACAGCAGCAGTGGAAGGACTCATTGATTATGATAAGACGGTTCAGTTCCCATTTGGATACGGACTTTCCTACACAGATTTCGAACAGAAAATGGGAGATATTACCGTAGCAGATGGTCAGGTATCTTTTGATGTAACAGTAACAAACAATGGAACTACTGCAGGAAAAGATGTGGTAGAGGTATATTACAACCCGCCATACACAAATGGTGGAATTGAAAAAGCATCTGCAAATCTGATCGATTTTGCAAAAACAGATGTGTTAGAGGCAGGCGAGTCCCAGACGATCACAGTAAGTTTTGCAGAAGAAGATATGGCTTCTTATGATACTTACGGCAATGGCTGCTATGTATTAGAGGCTGGTGACTATGAGATTTCCATCAATGCTGATTCACACAATGCAATCGAATCTAAGACCGTAAGTGTCGCAGATACCGTTGTATATGATGAAAATAATGCACGTTCTACGGATGATGCAGCTGCAACCAACCAGTTTGCATACGCAGAAGGCGATGTAACATATCTCTCAAGAGCAGATGGATTTGCAAACTATGCAACAGCAACAGCAGCTCCGACAAACTTTACATTAGCAGAGGATGAGAAAGCTGATTTCTTAAACAACAGCAACTATGACCCGGCAAACTATAACAATGATTCTGATGAAATGCCGACAACGGGTGCAAAAAATGGAATGACACTTGCTGATATGCGTGGCCTTTCCTATGATGATGAAAAATGGGATACACTTCTTGACCAGCTGACTGTTTCTGATATGGATACAATGATCGCACTTGGCGGATATCAGACATCTGCAGCATCAAGTGTTGGAAAAGTTATGACTGTTGACTGTGACGGACCTGCATCCATCAATAACAACTTTACAGGAACAGGTTCCATCGGATTCCCGTCCGCAGTTATGATCGCAAATACCTGGAACAAAGATCTTGCACTTTCTTTCGGTGAGAGCATCGGTAAGATGGCAGATGAGATGGATGTTTCCGGATGGTATGCACCGGCAATGAATACGCACAGAAATGCATTTGCAGGACGTAATTTTGAGTATTATTCAGAAGATGGAGTTCTCTCCGGAAAAATGGCTGCAAACGCAGTGATCGGTGCTGAAAAATATGGTGTTTACGCATATATCAAACATTTTGCTTTGAATGACCAGGAAACAAACCGTACCGGAATGTTATGTACATGGTCAAATGAGCAGGCAATCCGTGAAATTTACTTAAAACCTTTTGAGATCGCAGTAAAAGAAGGCGGAGCAAAGGCAGTAATGTCTTCCTTCAACTATATCGGTACACAGTGGGCAGGCGGAACCTATCCGTTACAGACAACTGTACTTCGTGATGAGTGGGGATTCCGTGGATTTGTATTAACTGACTACTTTGGTGTTTACGGATACATGGATTCTGATATGGGTATCCGCGGTGGTACAGACTGTATGTTAGTTGCATACGATACGGAGACCAACCATGTGACAGATACCACAAGCGCAACAGGTGTAAAAGCAATGCGTCAGGCATCCAAAAATATCATGTATACCGTTGTAAACAGCCGTGCATATGATCCTGAAAACTTAAAGACAGGTCTGATGAACTGGCAGATCCTGGCAATCGTGATCGATATCATCCTTGGAGCACTGGTAATCTTCTTAGAGGTTCTTACGATCAGGAAATATAAAAAAGATGCAGCAGAAGAACCGGTGCAGACCGTAAATGAAACATCAGCAGAATAAAAACAGAACTTTGCAGAGATTACAATACATAGAGGTGAAAGCGTACAATGAGTAGTATAAAAAATCTATGGCAGAACTTTGCAGACAAACATCCCGGAGCCTCCAAATGGGTCCGGGAGGGCGGTCTGTTCGTGATCGTAAGTAACCTGATCACGGTATTTAAATACCTGATGTTACTGTTTCTGCCGCTCGCATTTGCCGGACTTCCAAACATTGACTTTGGATTCCCGGGAATCGACATCACATTATTTGGAGAAACATTCAAATGGAATATTATCGGTTATGATGCCGCACACGGTGGACTTCCATATTTTTGTGCATACATGGTTGCCATGGTGATTGGAGAATGCATCAATTTCCCGATCCAGAGAACTTTCGTGTTCCGCAGCAAAGGAAATATCTGGTATCAGGCATTCTGGTATCTGATCGCATTCTGCATCGTGACCTGTATCGTAAACTCCATCAACTGTATCTGGGTTGCTGTTGCAGGAATGTTCGTACCGGACTGGCTGTACAATATAGGAACGACCGTGTTAAACGGCGGAGTTTCAATGGTCGTATTTTTCTTTGTCAATAAGATCATTTTCCCGGAAGGGGAAGCGAAAGCGTAAAAAATAGTATGTGAAAAACGAAATAAGCACATATAAAAAGCATGTTTTACGATTCAAAAGAATTGCAGAGCATGCTTTTTTTGTTGTATTTTAAATAGGAATAGGATTCACATATTGACAAACAAAACAGAAATGTTTATATTTATAACAGCGTTATATAACACTGTTATAAATGAGTGGAGGAACCAGTGACAAAACAAGTAGAAGGAGTTTCAGAAAAAATCATAGCCTGTGCGAAGGAAGAGTTCCTGCAAAAAGGATATTCCGACGCATCTCTGCGGACGATCGCCGAAAAGGCAGGAACAACGACCGGATCCATCTATTCGCGGTTTAAAGACAAGGAAGGATTATTTTCCGCGATTGTGGAACCGGCGGCGGATCATCTGGTGCAGATGTTTTTACATACGCAGGAGACATTTCACGGGCTTGAGGAAGAACAGCAGCCGAAAGAGATGAAGCATTATGTGTCATCCGGCGTGGTGGAGATGATCGATTATATTTACGACAATTTTGAAGTGTTTGAGCTTTTGTTGGATGCTTCCTACGGAACAAAGTTTCAGGATTTTGTGGAACGGCTTGTCGAGATCGAGACAGAATATACTTATAAGTATATGGACGTCATTCATTACCGGACAGAAGATGGCGAGGTGATCACCGAGGATTTTATCCATATCATGACGAGGGCATTATTTGAGAGTATGTTTGAGGTGGTACGCCATAAAATGACGAAGGAGAAGGCACTCCGTTATATGGATATGCTTGAAAAATACCATTATGGAGGCTGGAATGCAATTCTGAAATGGGAGTAAGAGATGGGCTGTACATTTCTGGTAACAGGATGACAGCCTTCTAAAAAAATCATTGGTTAGCGAAAACTAATTTCAAGTAGTGATGTATAACAAAAACTAAAAATGGAAAGGGAGTCTTTGAGATGGAAAGTGATGCGAAGTTAAAAAAACAAAGTTCTTTGGCAAGGCTTTTTGAATATGCCGGGAATTATAAATATCTGACGATCCTCTCGTGGATATTTTCTGTGGTCAGTGCCTGGATTGCGCTGGTACCGTTTTATTATATCTGGAGAGTGATAAAGGAAATTTTAGATGTGGCGCCTCATTATGAAAATGCAGGGAATCTTGCAAATTATGGGTGGCATGCAGTCGGTTTTGCAATTCTATCCATGTTTCTTTACATTTGCGGACTGCTTTGTTCCCATTTGTCTGCGTTTCATGTGCAGGCAGGGATACGTTCACAGCTGATGCACCATATCATGACATTACCGATGGGATTTATGGACAGTGACGGAAGCGGTAAGATCCGTAAGATTGTCAACGAGTCGAGTGAAGCGACAGAGACCTATCTTGCACATCAGTTACCGGATCAGGCGGGCGCCATTGCAACGCCGGTCGGTCTTCTGGTTTTGCTCCTGATGTTTGACTGGCGGCTTGGACTGCTAAGTCTGATCCCGGTAGTGGCAGCATTTTTAATTATGGGCAGCATGACCGGGCAGCGCATGAAAGATAAAATGACAGAGTACCAGAATGCACTTGAAGAAATGTCGAGTGAGGCCGTGGAATATGTCCGCGGCATTCCGGTCGTAAAAACATTTGGACAGTCGGTATTTTCATTCAAGCGTTTTCGCGACTCGATAAAGAAATATGAAAAATGGACAATCGCTTACACAAAAGAATTAAGACTTCCGATGACCTTTTATACGACGATCATCAATGCGGCATTTGCTGTTCTGATCGCAGTTACTTTTTATGTGGTCAGAGGCGGGGAGAGCGACACGTTCTTATTAAATCTGATGTTCTATATTATCATCACTCCGATCATTACAGTCACTTTAAATAAAATCATGTATGCAAGTGAAAACCAGATGATCGTTGAGGATGCGCTGACCAGGATCGACAGTATTTTAGAAAAGAAGCCGCTCACAGAGGCAGCAGGAAAAGCGGATCCGAAAGATATGTCCATTACTTTTGAAAATGTGTCTTTCCGTTATGAGGATGCCGCAAAAGATGCATTACATAACATCAATCTTAAGATCCGAGAGGGCGAACATGTCGCATTTGTCGGGCCGTCCGGTGGTGGAAAGTCGACACTTGCAAGCCTGATCGCACGTTTCTTTGATGCAACAGAAGGGAAGATCAGGATCGGTGGCGTGGATGTGCGTGATATCCCGTCGAAACAGCTTATGGATATGGTGTCATTTGTATTTCAGGACAGTAAACTTTTGAAGATGTCTGTTTATGAAAATGTCCGCATGGGCAGGAAAGATGCGACGAGAGAGGAAGTTATGGAAGCATTAAAGAATGCACAGTGCGAAGATATTATCGAAAAATTGCCGGATAGTATTGATACGGTGATCGGAGCAAAGGGAACTTATGTGTCCGGCGGTGAAGCACAGCGTCTTTCGATTGCGAGGGCAATGTTAAAAAATGCGCCAATCCTGATCTTAGATGAGGCGACCGCATTTGCTGATCCGGACAATGAGGCGAAGGTGCAGCAGGCATTTTCAAAATTATCCACAGGAAAAACGGTCATTATGATCGCACATCGTCTGTCCTCCGTTGTGGATGCCGACCGGATCTGCGTGTTAAAGGACGGAGAGATCGTGGAGTCAGGAACGCATAAAGAACTGTCAGAAGCACAGAAACTGTATGCTCATATGGGGGATGCATACAATAAATCGGTTCGTTGGAAAGTGGGGGAATAAAAAATGTCATTCAAAGAAAAAATACAGCATAAATATGCACTTTCAGAGCAGGGTGCGAAGGATATGATAAAAGCATTTGTTTCCGTCACGATATCGGATATTGTGCTGATGTTTCCGGTAGGAATGCTTTATTTTCTGGTAAAGGATTATATGGGAGGAACACTTGGTGGAAGAGGCGGGTTTTATCTTGCAGGCAGCCTGATCTGTCTGGCATTGATCGCAATTACTACCTATATCCAGTATAATGCAACATTTTTTGCAACTTATGTGGAGAGTGGTGTCAGACGCATCACACTCGCGGAAAAACTGAGAAAAATACCACTCTCGTTCTTTGGCAAAAAAGATCTGTCGGATCTGACCAGCACGATCATGGCGGACTGTGCGACGATGGAGACGGTTTCTTCCCATGTGATACCGGAACTGATCGGAGCATGTATTTCTACGGCACTCGTGGCATTAAGTCTCTTTTTCTTTGACTGGAGAATGGCTTTAGCGGCGCTGTGGGTGCTTCCGGTTTCATTTCTGATCGTTGGCTGTTCCGGTAAAGTACAAAACAGTCTGAGCAGAAAACAGATGAAATTGAAAATGGACTGTGCCGACGGGATTCAGGAAGGACTTGAGACGGTCCGTGATCTCCGCGCCAACAATGCACAGGATGATTATATGAAAGGTCTGGATAAAAAAATTAAAGCGGTCGAGAAACATGCGATCGTGACAGAACTTGGCATGGCGGTATTTGTCGCAAGTGCCCAGATGATCTTAAAACTTGGTATTGCAACGGTTGCCCTGACAGGGGGAATCCTTCTTGCAAAGGGAAGTATCGATGTACTGACATTTTTCATGTTTTTGCTTGTTGTATCAAGAATCTATGATCCGATGCAGATTTCCCTGCAGAATTTAGCGGCAATGATCAGCGCAAATATACAGAGCGAACGTTTAGACGAGATCCTCTCCCATGAAATTCAGACAGGAACAGATCAGTTAAGCCATAAAGGATATGATATTACATTTTCAAATGTGAGATTTTCTTACGACAGAAAGGAGTCTGTATTAAAGGATGTAACATTTACTGCAAAACAGGGTGAGGTGACGGCACTGATCGGACCATCCGGCGGTGGAAAGACGACCGTATCAAGACTTGCGGCTAGATTCTGGGACATTGAAAAGGGAAAGATCACAGTTGGAGGCATGGACATTTCAAAGATCAATCCGGAAACTCTGATGTCACTGTATTCCATTGTATTTCAGGACGTCACACTTTTTAATAATACGATTATGGAAAATATCCGTATCGGCAGACAGGATGCGACGGATGAGGAAGTCATTGTCGCTGCCAAGTTAGCACACTGTGATGAATTTGCCCAAAAGCTGCCGGACGGCTGGCAGACGATGATTGGTGAAAACGGATCAGAACTCTCTGGCGGAGAACGTCAGAGAATCTCGATCGCAAGGGCGTTTTTAAAGGATGCACCGATTATCTTATTAGATGAGGCGACCGCATCACTGGATGTAGATAATGAGACACTGATCCAGGAGGCATTGTCAAAACTGATCCGGAATAAGACAGTTCTTATCATTGCGCACCGGATGCGAACGGTTGCAAACGCAGATAAGATCGTTGTGTTAAAAGACGGTGTGGTTGCAGAGGAAGGCACACCTGATGAGCTGTCCGGAAAAGATGGAATCTATCACCATATGGTGGAGACACAGATGCAGGCGGCAGGCTGGGTACTGTAGTTCATGATAAAAATACCGCAAATGCGATTTTCACATTTGCGGTATTTTCAGGTTTCATCACTTATTTTTTCTTTTTCTTACTTTTCTCTTTTTCAAGTTCAGCTTTTTCTTTTTCGAGTTCTTTATTTGCGCGATTTGCTTTTTCTTTTAATTTGGTCCTCCAGCTCTTTTTACCTTCCGGTTTTTCAAGAGGTCCGCGTACACCGGTAACTTTTGTGATATAGATACCACTCACGGTAGCTTTCACTTCTTTTTTGACCGGTATGTAATCAAATACAGATTCATCGGCGATCAAAGACATTACTTTTGGTCCAACCTTTGCTTTTACGATTGGAAGTTTGGTACGGCGCATCATCTTCGGTGTCTGGTCGATCACAACCTGCGGAAGACCGGATTCGGTAATGCGCATTCGCTTCTTATCTATAATCAGCATGGATACGGTCTGTGCGGCAGCGGCAAGCTGCTCATCCTGTTCAGCTTTCTTTTTCTGTGCTTTCTTTCCGAGAAAATAAAGGACAATCAGTCCGATGATTAAAACGGCTAAGATAACCAGCAATACAATAGTAACTGGGCTCATAAATAATCCTCCATATATTTACTTTTTAGAACAAAACTCAGAAAATATTGTAGCATTGATTTTTGGAAAAAGCAAGGTGTGTGTATGTTATATCTGTTTTTATACACTGGATTTTTTGTGCAAAACTTACAAATATCATTGGAATATCGGCTTTTTAATGACATTATAAGAACAGTATGCTAAAATCCAGACAAAGCATGATATTCTGAAATCATCTACATGGTTATAGACCATTCTTTTATCATAGTGAAAAATGTATAAAAAGTTATACAGTCAACTTAAGAATTTCCAATGCTTTTATCATTCACACATATAAGCAGGGAGAATTCTTGAAAACCACGAATTGCTCCCGGATTAAACAAAGGAGGAGAAATGAATGGGGACGGTTGATATTGTAACAAAAGAGTATATGCGGGAAAATGCCGTATTTGCAGATGCGTTTAATTATCTGATCTACAATGGGAAAAAGGTGATTGATCCGGCAAAGCTGAAAGAGATTGATCCGACAGAGATTGCATTGCCGTTTGGTGATGAAGAAAAAGCCGGTGAGGATAAGAAAGGGAAAGTGCAGGAAACAGAGTGGAGTTCTGTGAAAAATGGATCTGTGAGAAAGAAAACTGCCGGCAGAGCAGGAAAAAAACAGATGCGGTGCAGAAATACCGCGATATTTTAAAATCAGCAGTCATCAAACAGGATGAAAAGATGTCGTATGTTTTATTAGGTATCGAGAACCAGACGGATGTTCATTATGCGATGCCCGTCAGAAATGCCATCTATGATGCCCTGCAATATGGCAGACAGGTGGCGGATATAGCTGCCGAACACCGTCGGAACAAAAATGATTTTTCGGGAAAAAATAATGGTGAGTATCTGTCCGGATTTTTAAAGGAAGATCATATCAGACCGGTCATCACACTTGTGATTCATTTTGGAGCAGAGGAATGGGATGGTCCGTTATCATTGCACGAAATGATGTCGACAAGAGATATGGAACTCTTAAGTTTTGTGGAGAATTACCGGATTCATCTGATCGATCCGGCGAAGTTGACGGAAGAACAACTAAATAAATTTTCCACAAGTATGAGGGAGGTTATAGGGTATATCAAGTACTCGAAAAATAAAGATAAATTGTTAGAATTTTTGAGGACAGATGCCCATAGAAGTATTGAAATGAATGCTGCAAGAGTGATAAAGACGATTACAAATACACCGATCGAAGTATCAGAAGAAGAGGGGGAGATAGAGATGTGTAAGGCAATCGAAGATCTGATCGCGGAGAGTGAAGCGCGTGGCAGAGCAGAGGGAGAAGTTCGTGGAGAAGCGCGTGGCAGAGCAGAAGGAGAAACACGGGGAGAAGCGAAGGGCATGATAGAAATCTGCCTCGATATGAGTTTTTCCAAAGAGGATATTTTGAAAAAGTTACAGGAAAAACTAAATATATCCCTGCAGCAGGCGGGGGAGTATTTTGAGATGTATGGGAAAAGAACGGTGTAATTGAATTGTACACTGACATTGCAAAAAACGCTGACTCCATGATAAATCAATGGAAACAGCGTTTTGGCAAAATCAATAAAACAAAGCGTTACATTTCAACCACAGCAACACCCCATCCGCCTAAGTCAATTTTATCTCCACAGACGATGGCTGTTTCTGAAATCAGCTCTACGCCGTTTTTTCCGTGGTGTGTGACAGAAACCGGATCTTTTGAATAGTTCAGATAGTAGCACAATTCTTTACCGGAATCATTGATGCCTCTTTTTATAATGAGTGGATAATGCGGTGCGTCTGAGGAAAGATCTCCACCGGAAAAGCCGGTTTCGTGCAGGAAAGATAAAAGCACGGATTCTAACAGTTCATCATTTTCAAACATTGTTCCAAAATAGAGTGTGGAACCATTTCCATATTGATTTTTTGCAGCAGCGGCATAGCGTTCATATGCCGGATGGCTGTATTTTAATACCGGTACAGCGGTATCACAGGTGATAAGCTCCATCCATTCACAGGCGGAGGAGGTCAGGGAAAAGGCAGAGTCATCCGGATGTGAAAAATGCTCCTGTGCAGCCGCCATGACATCGCTTTGAACCGGCACGATATCCACATGATGCGGGTGGGTAAACTGATCGTAGTGAAGTCCCAGACATTCATGCAGGATATGTGGCTGCATGTCCGGATAAATCTTTAAATATTCATCGGAAAAACCGCTTCGGAATGTGGTGATCAGATGTCCGCCGTTTCTGACATAGGAATCTAATGCCAGAAGCAGAGATTCCGGTGCACTGTAGAGTGCCGGTACGATCAGACATTCATAGCCGGAAAAATCCTGTTCCCTAGAAGAAATCATATCGTACTCAATATTTAAGCGGTAGAGGGCATCTGAAAACCAGCGCATCACAGTGTTGTAGCCGTTGGCTCCGGCTTTTTCAAGCGGAAACTGGGTGAATCCGGTCAGCGAGGCATTATCAAGCATAATGGCGATCTTGTTTTCTTTTTTCAGGTTTTTTAAATGAAAACCGATCTTATTCCATTCGTTTCCGATCACGACAGCTTCACGGTAAGTCTCATTTTCAGAAAAATCGTGGGAGAGCACACCTTTCCAGTAACTTTCAATTGCATTGTGGATCGAATGCCAGTGCCAGTACATTACACTGTTAGAGCCGTTTGCGATATGGCTGTATGCCTGCAGGCGGAGCTGTCCCGGATAAGGAAGCCACGGAGTCAGTCCCTGAGCCTCGGTCTCTAAGATCAGATAATTGTCCTTTTTCAGACTGCGTGAGATATTTCCACATACGGTAATTTCTGCACCGGTCAGTTCCTCATTAGAAGGATGGTAAATATCGGCACCAGCCACTGTCATGCAGCGTGAGGCATCGTACTGGTCGACCTGGAACTGATA
>ERZ780025.712-NODE-712-length-12055-cov-4.332667_pt1 | contig 12055 bp, 6 predicted proteins | sample MGYA00511862_ERZ780025 | MGnify/ENA primary metagenome ERZ780025 (study PRJEB29588, sample SAMEA2156186) | human gut metagenome | biome: human gut; feature: human-associated habitat; material: faeces | place: Denmark | collected 2008/2010 ...
GTTTTCGTGCCGGTACCGCTCACGGCGTAGGGTATACTCGCGGAATCATAGGTACCGTAACCGCCGTTCTGGATGGTGGCCGCCAGGTTGTAACCGCAGGAAAGGGACAGGGTGACGCTCTTCACGCTCACGTACGCCTGCTTCTTCTGCGCCTTGCCCGTGGTGGGATCGGTAGTCTCGGCAATGACGTAGATGTCGCTCGTGCCCACCAGCAGGTATTTGGTCAGGTCAAGGGTATAGGTACCCTTGCTCACTTCCTTCAGCGAGGAGGAATAAGTGGTGGTCGTCCCGCGCTTCACCTGGATGGTGACGGTCGCTTTTTCTCCGTTACTTCTCCCCTTGTCACCACCGCCGGCAACCTGGTGGTCATAGGTATAGGTAAGTTTCACCGCTCCGCCTTCCTTCACGGTTTTCTTGTCGGTCTCGGCAAGCAGCACGATCTTGGTGGTGGAGGACTCACCGCCGCCACCGCTGCCGGCCGGGATGTCAACGCTCGCGATCTCCGCCCCGCTCTTGTTGGTCAGCGCAAGGCGGACACTGCTCTCGTCGTCGCTCACTTCCGCGCTCATGCCGAACACGGTACCGGCTTCCACCTCCTGGAATTTGGCGGCGACGGTCTTGTTCTGGACGGGATTGGTACTGTCAGCATCCAGGCTCTCGTCCACTTCCAGCTTGTCGATGGTCAGATCCACGTTGCCCTCGCTGTCGGGAACTTTCTTCTCGCCGTTCACTGTCAGGCTTTTCATCGTTCCGGCACCGCCGAAGTCCTCCCAGCTCGCCTCCTGCTCCCAGCTCGACAGACTTGTCCCCACGAACTGTTTGGTCTCCCATTTGCCCTGCGAGACTTCATAGGTGATGCAACGACCCTTGTAACGGTATTTCTCATCCACGGCACCAATCGCGGAGGAAAGGACATAATAACCGCTCTCCAAAGGGACTTCCGCCGTCACATTATACGTGTTACCGCCACCGCCCGTACCACCGGGAATATCAACGGAGGCAATCTCCGTCCCGGTCTTCCCCAGCAGGGTGAGTTTCACCGTGTCGTTCTCCTCATCAGGGACGGCCGTCATGCCACCGACCAAACCATCGTTCACACCGGCGGCGGCATCCTCCGCCTGTTTCGCAGCCGCGGATGCCGCTGCCGCAGCGGAATTTGCAGTTTCAGCAGCCTGATTGGCGGTACCGGCCGCATCAGACGCCATACCCGCAGCTTTATTCGCCAAAGCCGCAGCATTATCCGCTTTCGTGGCAGACGCATTCGCCGTGGCAGCGGCATCATCGGCCGGTTTACGCAAAAGGGTGAGCGGAGCACTCACCAGCTCACTGCCGCGAAGGGCGGGGAGACTTTTGATATTGTCAAGGGAGCTGACCTCCACAAGTTCATCAACGCTCTGGCTCTCGGCCTTGATAGCGTTCAGGATCTCCTGTTTTTCCGCATTTGTCATGGCTAATCCTCCATTACCCTTCTATCTGTTTCACTATTTGGGAATAACAGCCCGGAGTAAGACCGGTGACAGCTTCCTTTATCAAAACCGCATCCTCCGATGTCAGATCCACATCCGCATCGGAACCCATAATCCTCATGCAAAGACTGTAAGCATGTAATTTCCTTTCATTATCCGTCTGAATATTACCGCTCGGACGGAAACCGGTACCGTTGAACAGGCACTGGGAGACTATGACTCCCATACACTGGGGTTTCTTATCAATCAACAGCACGCTACCGTCGAAATCCTTAAAATACACATTAAAATTTACTTTCATATCCTTTATTTTTAGATATATGTCATCTTAACGACAATTCCATTAACAACCTCAAGGGTATAGTTATAAGTTATAAAATCACTCTTTACAGCCCACTGGAAGGTACCTGAAACACCCTTTCGGTAACTGTATGTCCCATCGCTGGCCAAGCTCCATCCCGTACCGTAATTGTTCGACAGGATATCACCACAATACACCGCCCCGTTCACATGCACACCACCGTCAAAATAGCCGGCATAAGTATTGGCACTGATAGGATAGCTTTGACCAGAGGACTTGCTGGAGGCATAGATAGCGGCACCACCCAGATTCGAGCCTACGGCCTTGACACCGAAGCGTCCCTGCGTGGCGGCATTAAAGGACACATCCACAATACCCTCCATGTCCGTTTGTGAGACACCAAGTTTCAGACTGCGGGAATCATTGCCGAAATAATCACCGGCTTTCCAGTACAACCGTCCGGAATCAATCGTAAAACCGCCGATTTTACCCTCATAGGCATACACTGTACCATAAATCTTGGCGTTGCGCGTCTCAATACTACCGTCTTCCAGAATCTTGAAATTATCATTAGCCGTAACAAGTCCCTCCAACGTGATATTATCGCCCTTGATTTTTACGCCGTCACCCCCAACACCTACAAGGGATTTCAAATTTCCATCACCGTCAATGGCATACAACCCGGAATATTTGGAAGTAACCATCAGGCCGGTCTCTTCCAGCAGGTTCTCGTCTTTGTCGAACACCGCCGCCGAAATCTTTACCAGACGCTCCGACTGCTCGAAAAGGGTTTTATAACGGTGTGTCAGGGATTCCACACGGTCGGTGCTCAATATGAGCATATACAGGTAAATATCACCGGTAAAACTCAATTTAAAATCACCTGTACCGTTCCAGAGTCCGCTACAGGTGTACTGTACGTACCCGTCGGTCGCGGACAGTTCTTCCTCCACCTCCATGCTGTTGAAATTGGCAAAGCCTGTCTTATCCACACCCACAAACTCCACACGCAGCGTGCCGGCCTTGGCACAGCGGTAAAAGAAAGTCAGGAACACCGGGACGGCTTCCTTCTCCCCACTGTCATTTTCAGGCATGGAGGGAATACTTTTCAGGTTCTCACGTTTCTGGAGGATGTACTTGTTACGAATCCGGACAACCGTACGGCCGTCATCCTCGGTCACGCTCGCGCTGTCACCCTTCCTCGTCAAGACGTTACCGTTCGCCCAGATCCACCGGTTGCCCACAAGGAAGAACACGGTCTCGTTCTCCGTGTTCCACTTCATAAGGCCGTTATCAAAGGCGGGGTTATTCAGGTAGCCGCGCTCGGTGGCGAAGTCATTCCGCAGGGCGGTGACGGAACTGACGATTTTCCCCTCGACTATCTCGAACTTCGTCTTGATATCCTCGCCCGTTACCAGAAGGAACGTACCACGCAGGTAGGCGTTGTCGCTGTACAGGCCATCACCGTGAGGCTGGTTGTCTGAAGGGAACCAGTCATCACTGATACCGTCAAGGTTGCCCAAACGGGCACGCAGGCAGCCGGTGAAGTTCTTCGCCTTCACCACGTCCATCACGTCCACACGGGGCTGCCCGTCCTCGGTGGCGGAGATCAGGATCAGGTTCTGGCGCAACGGATTCTCCGTGTTGCCCATCAGCACGCACTCGTCACCAGACTCCGGAAGGGAAGCACCGAACTCCCCTTCAGGCACGAGGATGGAGTCACCCTCCACGCCGGCCACCTCAACCCAATAGCTTTTCAAATTCCCGCCGCTGAAGGTCTGGCAGCGCATGAGGTCATGGGCCACGAAAGTGTTCTCCTGCTCGAAAGTGATCCTCCAGTAACCGCCCTCAAGAACAGCGGTCTTTATTTTCCCGTTGGCGGCACTGACACAAAGCTGGCCGCCGACGCTGCGTACCTTCTCGATAAGCAGCTCCAATACTACCATGACCTGGCGTACCGTCAGCTTGTCGATGGTCAGATGGGACAAAGCGTCCTCCATCCAGAGCCGCCACCCCTCACCGAAAAGACCGTCCACGAATTTCGGACTGCGAAGAAGCTCACGCACAACAAGGGTCAGCAGCCCGGCATTGCCCTTGTCATCAATACCCGCATTATCCTCCTGTCCGAAAGAGGCTCCCGCTTCGAAGGTGATCTTCCCCTTTGCACGGTCATTCTTTTTTTTGCTGATGTGTTCCGCCTGGCTTCTCCGCGCGGAAAAAAGATTGTTGTCCGTAGGCAGTGTCTTGTCCCAGCTACGGATAATGTCAGGAAGCGCGGCACCCTCCGCCTTTGACTTCGTATAGTTTTTCAGTTCCCCGATACTGTCATTCACCCGTTCAAACGCACCACTATGCAGGGCATCGCTGATCTCGATGTCCATCTCCCCGGGTTGGTTCACTTTCCGGGTAATTTTCGTGATACGGCTGCTGCGATAACCGGTTTCGGGGAAATACTCCTCGCTTTCAAGTCTCACACGACGGCCTACGGACAGGGAAACACCGTTCTCCTCAATCCACACATGGTCGGTCGGGGCCTTGTAAACGGCAAGATCCTGCCAGTGTTCGGTATTGAACTGTTCCACCGCCGTAAGAAACTCCTCCTCGGCAAGCGGGTAATATTCGTCCGGCATACGGATATTCCAGAGAATATAACGGTCACCGGATTTCGGAATAAGTTTGCCGCCGGGGAGTTGCGTGTCATCATCATAGGGCCATATCGTAATAATCTCGAACTCACGGGTGGCACTGTTGAAATTCACCTCGAAATAGTGGTCCTCACCCTGCCCCAGTCCGGAAAGGTCACCGTCCTGGAACGATACACGTTTGGTCTCGTCGGGCAGCTCGTAATCGTTCGGATCGAAGTTCAGGCTGTCGTCCCTGAAATAATAGACCGTGAAAGGGTTGCCGTCGTCATCTTTCACATCTTCGCTGCGCACACTGCTGACAGCCCCGATCCTGCGGGGATAAATGCCGCTGAAGGCGTCTTGCTCGTAACGGTCATAGATGCCGTACTCCTCCGTATGTATCTCGACATATTGCCTGCCCCCCGGAAGCATCAGGCGGCTATGCCCGTATTTTGACGGATCTATGTTCCGCGTGCTGCCTACCGGGAACAACCGGGTATAAAAATTGTCGGTACCCGTCGTGTCGCGTTCGATTCCGGTCAGTCCCTTCCCGTAGCCCAGCGTTATTTCCTCGCCATGCTCACACCGGCACACGTTCACGGTCTGGCCTTCCACCCACCATTCAGCCTGCCCGCCGACCGCTTCGGCTATCTCTTTCAGGGCTTCGTTGCAGTACTTCCCCTCGTAATCGATGACGATAAGGTCCGTACCGTCCACCCGCCCCACTTTCCAGTCGGTGGTGTGGTTCATTCCGTCATTGATACACTTCACGATCATGGCCACGTGTTCACGCGGAGTCGCTGTCAGCGTGAACACAGGCTCGGTGTTCCCGTCGGTGGTCTCCAGCACAAGAAAACGTCTCACCAGGCTCTCGATACCGTAAAACTTCAAATCATATACCCACTCCTGGCCGCTCTTCTGCTTCGGGGTGTACCGTTCGGTCAGCCAGTAGCGCTCACCCTCAAAGTCCACCCGGTCATTCACGTCCAGGGCGATATATTCGTAATGCGTGAAAGAGAGTGTCAGGACATTGTCACCCTGCACCTCCTTCACCTGGGTGGAGCTGTCGCCCGCCTCGATATCGGTCCGTCTGTTGCCGTTGCTGTCATAGATGGTCAGCATGTCTGTATCTTGTTTAAACGTCGTTTGAATAGGGTTTGAATCACATTTATATGATCGGGACAGGTTCCCGGAACTTCACCTTGAACTTGCCGGCGTGCACGCCTTCCTTCCAGAGATAGGTCAGAGGCTGGAACTTGCTGCAATCCGTATATTTCACACGGAGAGTCAGGGCAAGTTGGGGAAAGGAAATCTCAAGCCACCCGTCACGGCCTTTCTTCAGGAAATTGATGAACTCGAAATACTTCTTCAGCCAGCCGGCCTGCGTTTTGCCAAACAGGGCGAAATGAAGCGTCACGTCACGGGCCTCGTTCCTGGGCGTCAGCACGGAGGAATATTTCTCCCCGTCCTCCTCCCGGATATTCACAGCCGTGTCCGTTTTCGTCTTGCTCGGGGTCAGGATGGCGGTCAGGTTATCCATCCCGCCGCGCTTGTCCTCAACGAGGAACACCCCGTATGTACTCCAGATGTCGGTACCGTTGACAAGTACCAGACCGCCTAATATCTTTTCCATATCATTTGCATTTTACTCCGTCACGATTGATTTTACGAATCTCTTCCTCTATTTTGCCAAGGTGCGACGCGCTCGTGCCGGTGTTCTCCTCGATACGGGCAAGATGCCCCTCGGCGGTGTTCATCTTGTCGATGACGCTCTCCATCTTCTCATCGATGCTCGACCAGTGTTGCAACCCGCTGGTGAACATGCCGTCCAGTTTTGTACCCTGGTCCTGTGTCATGGCTGAAAAACCGCCGGTTTTGGCGCTCTGGCTCGTACCGCCCGAGTTATCGTACCCGGTGGCCGCGGCAAGATTGTCACGAAGAGCGACGGCTTCCTCGACATACTTCATGTACTCGTCCTGGAGGGCCTTACGCTCGGCTTCTGTAAGGTCATTGTCTTCCATCGCCTTGCCGAATTTCTCCCACCAGCCTTTCAGCTTGTCGGAATACAGCTCACCGATCTTGTTTGACAGCATCGCACGCATGAAATACTCGGATATGTCCTCCGCCGCGGCTGCGGCATCATACTTCATATCCATCAGGTTATCCACGAAACTGCTGTACATGCTGTCGAAGGAAATACCGGTGAGACCTTCATACAGCTGGTCGGTAAGTTCCTCCAGCTTGCCCGCCTGGTCGATATAGTCATCCAGCTTCTCGGTCAGACGACCTCCATATCCGCCCTTGCCGGTATCCTGGATCTGCGTCCACATGTCCACGTTACTGCGCAACTTCTTCATCTCCTCCGGACTTAGGTTCCAGATGTCACCGTTCCAGCTACGCCCGATCTGACCGCTCAAACGGTCAATCTGTTCCTGTGAGAAACCGCCCCAGTAATAATTCCAGCTGTGATGCGAACCGTGATAACCGGCCTGCGACATGGCCATGTCCAGATAGTTCGAGTTCGTCTCCTGCTGGAGCCTGTAGGCATCCCGGTAGGCGGCCACGGACTTTGTACCCTTGCTCGCCTTGATCTCCTCCGTCAGGTCCTCGATAGCCGTCTGCAAGGTCTCGTTGCGCTCGGTCAGCCGGTCGATGGTTTCCTGGACCTCTTTGGCATTGCTTGAAGTCGTCCAGGAGGAAAATCCGCCCCAGGTCAATGCGTCGAATATCTTGCCCACACCGGAAAGCAGCGATTTTCCGATAGTCACAAAAAGATCACCGGAAAGCACATCGTCAAGAATACCGCTCACGGCATTGAACACCGCGTCGAGCAGGCCACCGATGACCACACTCAAACCATCCTTGAAAAGGTCTATAATACTTACAATCCAGCCGACAACAGGCACATCCTCAAGTGTTTCGGAAACCTTTCCGAAAGCCTCGCCCAGTTTGCCGTCCACTTCCTTGGCACCTTTGCCGAGTGTGATCAGGCCATTATACGCCCCGCTGATACTGCCGGAGGCAATCTGCTGCAATCCGTCCCTCACATTCTCCATACTGGTCTTCAGACCGGAGGCAGTATTCGAGAGGGACTGCCGGGCACTGTCAGCCGTTTCCTGCAAGGCGTTTATATTCTCACTCGCGGCATCGGCATTAGCCTGCGCCGTTTCCAGGGCTTGCCGGGCGGACTCCTTCTCCTGTTCGGTTCCGGACTGTTGCGCCTCAATGTATGATTTCTGGGCGGCAATAAGTGCCGTATAGGTGTCCGCATACACCGCCTGTGCCTCCTTCAGGTCTGAAAGGGCTTTCTGGTAGGCAGTAACCTCGGCACCCAGTTTCTTGAAACTGACCTTGCCGGAACCGCCCAAAGCCCTCTCCATCTGCTGGACGGCAGAGACAAGCGCGTCCTGGCTGGCATGGTCGGCATTTCGGAACTCGTCAGTGAGCATGTATTTTCTGGCATCCGCCAATACAGGCTTTATCATATCGGAAAACATCCCGCCGAATTCACCGAAGACAGTACCCCAGTCAATACGGGCTTTCAGTTCCTGCACTTCGATGCCGGCAAGTTTGCTGTCACGTTCAACACCGAGAGAGAGCTTCTCGCTGCCGGACGTCGTCTTTTGTATCTTTTCCGCATATTCGGTCGCGATGGCGAGTTTCTGCTGCTGGAAGGTGCCGTAGGCCTGCAAATATTCCTGCATCACTCCGAACTCTTCCCGATAAGCTTCCGCTATTTTCTTCTGTCGGCCGGACTCGTTCAGCTTACGGGCCTTGTCTATTTCGGACTGCTGATCTTCCGACAGCGAACCGGACTGCCCCGCTTTCGCGTTGTCACGTTTCCAACCGGCTTCCTGCCTGGCTATTTCATCCTTGCGTGCCTGGTATTCATTGTCTATCTGGCGCAGCTTCTTCTCCAGCCCCTCGGTCATCATCTCAATCTCCGCCTCGTCATTCTTCCTTTGCAGCCCGGCGAGTTCCTGGCCCAGCTTTTCAGAAACCTGTTTGCGGCGTTGGGCTTCTTTCTCCGCCTTGTCCGCCTTCTTCCGTTCGGCCTCGGAATCCTTATCCTCACCGGGCTTGACCTTGTCGTACTCCTTTTTGGCGGTATCGACGGCATCCTTCAGTTCTTTCGCCTTCTTCTCAAACTCCTCACGGGAAAGGCTGTTGGACGTTTCCTGAAGAAAGGCGTTATAAGCCTTGAGCGCGTCCTGGTATTTCTCTTTTGTCGCAGCCACCCAGTCAGTGCTTGAATCCGTGGGCAGGTTACGCCGGTTTTGTTCCGAAACCAGTTTGTTCAGCTGATACTTCAGTTCGTCACGGGAATAAGTTCCGGTAAGATTTTCGTCACCCTGCGTAATCTTTCCGTATTCCTTCTCCTGGACAGACATCCGGGCAAGCAGGGTTCTACGTTGCTTTATCTGCTGTACAAGGGTCTCGTTACTCACACCGGTCAGGTTTTCGAAATAGGCATTTACCTCGTCCTTGCGGATTTGTCCGTTCAGGCTCTTGCGTTTTCCGTACAGATTCTGAAGCTCTGCCTCCTCATCCCTTGAACGTGCGGATTTCCGGACATATCGGGCTCTTTGCCGCCCGTAGCTGTCCTGGTAATATTCGGTTGCCAACCGGGTCTTGCCTTCAAGTTCTTTTATCCTGTCATCCACACGTTTCAATTCATTGGCGGGATTGGATATGGACTCACCGGCTTCCAATCGGGCTATCTCTTCCTTGATTTTCTTGATATTCTTCAGTTTCTCATACTCGGTGTCGTATTTGGAGAATATATCCGGATATTTCTGTTCCAGCTTGTTTAGCGCCTCACGCCGGGCATCCGTGGACACGGCTTCATCCCCGGCAATGGAACACAGTTCCTCTATTTTGCGCCTGTGCTCTTCCTCGGCCTCTATGGTTTTCTGCTTCTGCTGCTGATACCTTTCCTCGGATTCCTGCAAACGTTCGGTTTCCGTCTTCATGGAGATCAGTGCCACGGCAACACCGGCAAGCAGGGTCGCAACCAGCACATAGGGATTGGAAAGCATGGTCCGGTTGAGCATTTTCTGCGCTTTCTCAACCAGCAGGAGCCAGTTGTAATGCAACGCCTCCGCAGCCACCGCCCAGCCTTTCACGGCCGTGACTGTCATGACGGCGGTCCGGTACACACCATACGTGCCGACAAGCCCGAGCAGGATACGGCCGAAACGTTCGTAATGCTCCACCATGTAGGAAACACCGGAAAGCGTGGTGTTGATGACACCTTCCGACTGCTGCCCGATTTCATTGAACATCATTGAAACGGCATCCTCTATATTGGAGATCTGTCCGGTTATCGTTTTGGATTGTGCCTCCATCAGACCACCGAATTTTCCGCCCTCGTCCGTCAGGCTCTCTATGACCTTCTGCACTTCGGGAAAACCGACCTTGCCTTCCTCCACAAGCTCCTTCACCTTGCTTTCAGCCACGCCGAACTGCTTGGCCAGTTCGGCGATCATAGGGATGCCCCGGCCGGTGAACTGGTTCAGGTCCTGTGTATAAAGCCGTCCCTGGGACATGGTGGTGCCGTAAAGATAGACCAGATCGTTCAAAGGGATGGAAAGTCCGGCAGCGATGTCACCCAAGCGGATCAGCGTCTCGTTCACTTTCTCCGCTCCAAACCCGTAGGCAAGAAGCTGCTTGGCACCCTGCGCGACATCCTCCAGGCCGAAAGGAGTGGTCGCGGCCGTATGTACCAACTGCTGCATCAGGGTGTCGGCCTTCTCCGCACTGCCGAGCATGGTCTGAAACGACACCTCCAGCTGCTGGAACTCGCCGCGTACCTTGGTGATGTTCGACACCAGCTCCTTGATAGTAAAGGCGGCCGCCAGTTTGCCGACGGTGTTGTTCAACAGGGAACCGCTCCTGTCAAGTTCCCGGATCTGTCTGTTGGCGGACGATGCCTGCTGGGACATCCGCTCGATCTTGCCCACGGCCTTGTCAAGACGGGCGCTCAAATGGTCCACCATAAGGAATTCTATTTGTACCGGTTTCATCTATTTTAGCTTGCTTTGAAAAAATCCTACTATTCCATCCGCTTCATCCTCGGCGCTCCGCTCATCCGCAGGACCGGAAGATCCGGACTTGTCACGGACATACCGGGGAGCGTCACTAAGCATCATGATCAGGGTCTGGTAATTCACCTTGTTCAGTATATAGTCCACGCTCCAGCCGGTGGCACTGGCAATCTGCCACACAAAACCGAAAGGGCTATGGGAGCCTTCATAACGGCTCTTTAACTCCCCTTCTTTCTTTGGCTCAGTCTCAAGCTCATCGGATTCGTCCGCTCGGCTGATCTGATAATAGGTATAAAAGGGTCGGTACCCATCAGGCTGACAAAACGCTTGATCGCACCCACCAGATAACGCTGTTCCATGAAGTTCCTTATGAGCCATGCCACCGGGCGCAAAAGCACGCGGCGGCTGAAAGGGCCACGACAAAGGGTATAGGCCACCATACGGCTCACCGCCTTGCCGTGAGAGGCCAGAAACTGCATTTCCTCCTCCTTGCTGAACCCCCACATCTCCTCACTGGTGATCCCCATCGACAAATATGTCCGGGCAAAAAGAATCTGACCGGACATATAAGGCCGCCTCATGGTCACGCGCAGCTCCAGCGGGGATTTCCTGAAAGGGATATGAAACGCTTTCAGCGGGACGCTCACACCGATATCCAGCAGCGCGTCCGCACCCTCACGCTGGATCTGCTTGATGACAGCTTCGTCCATACGCTACTCCTCGGCCGGGTTAGTGGAAGCAGCGGCGGCAGATTCAGCAGGAGGCAGTTTATACTGTTTCCACTCTTCCGGGATAGAATCCGTATTGAATACGCCATGGGGCTGGGAGCCGTCTTCCGGCATGGCCACTTCCAGCGTGCATTCGATTTTCGCCGTCTCTGTCAGGGTCAGCTTGCCGCCGAGATTGGAAAGTAGCGTGCCATTGGGAATCAGGATGCTCTGCCCCGAAACAAGGGCTATTTCCCACGGACCGGTCAGCAACACGGCTGCCGTCGGGGCCGTCCAACCAATCGGGGTTTTCTTTTCCGAGTCCTCTTCCTTGTAGTGCATGGTACCACCCAGCAAGCTATGCAGGTTTTCGTAGTTCAGCTGGATAACGTTGAACGTGGGGGCGATGCTGCCATTCGACTGGGGAATGATAAGCACCGGCGTTCCCGGCACCTGCTCCGCCTCGATTTTGGCGGATTCGGGTTTCTGCCCGCCCATGTCAAACGAATTCTTCTCTATGTAACCCACCACAAAGTCCTTGTATTTCACGGCACCGACGCCGTACATGAAATTCTTATTCATTGTTTCTTGATTTTGAAAGTTAATACTATGCCGGCAACACATCCGGTTATAAAAGCGGCCAGCGCTATTTTAACGGGACTAAAGCGACGTTCAAATTCCGTTTCAACTGTGGATGAGTCCTCATGTGTCTCATTACGGATACGGGTCAGTTCCTCCTCATAACACAGTACCAGCCGCTGGAGGCTGTCGCAGGATGCCTCCGCTATGATATTGCCGGCCGCATCGCTCTTCACCGTCAGGCCCGCCTGCCCGTTCCTGGAATGGTAGGACGAACCGGAGGGAAGTTTACGGAGGCTGCCCGGAGGGATCGTCAGGCTCACCGCCGATT
>ERZ780025.713-NODE-713-length-12029-cov-2.521296_pt1 | contig 12029 bp, 10 predicted proteins | sample MGYA00511862_ERZ780025 | MGnify/ENA primary metagenome ERZ780025 (study PRJEB29588, sample SAMEA2156186) | human gut metagenome | biome: human gut; feature: human-associated habitat; material: faeces | place: Denmark | collected 2008/2010 ...
GCAGTCAGTCCAAATTCCGCCAGAATGCGCTCGACATTCGCCGGGTCGTTAATCAGCCGATAATACGGATTTTTGATTTCCGCATGTGTCGCCGGATCAGCGATATACAGCCGCTCGAAGGTCGTCATGGCGCTCCGCCCGTAGATAGGCGACACCGCGCCGCACCACAGATACCACAGGAAATCCTGCCCGACCTGTCGCTGCCAGCTGCCCTCCGGCGCAAAGTACCCCATGCGCGCACAGCGGTCGCAGCAGTCAAACCAGCGCTTGCCGCTGTACTCCGCGTCCCAGAAGCGCACAACGGTGAACTGCCCATCCTCATCCATCGGCACAGCGCCGTGGTAGAGCAGATTGCCGTTCACGCAGCTGTACACCGAGCCTTGTGAAAAGAGGAATTCGACGTGCTTTTGCAGCTTTTCGCTGCCCTTAAAATCACGCACAAGCCGGGCGATAATGTCCTCCTCGCGCGGCAGCAGGCGCTCCGGTGCAGTCGGGTCAACGGTCGGGAAATCGCAGTCCAGCAGCGGATATACCTTGCCCCCGCAGCGCACCGTTCCGGCGTCATAGTCGATTTGGCGCAGATAGTCGCGCCCCTGCATCTCAAAATCGGGGTTGCGGGCAATCACCTCCGCTTCGAGTTTCAGCATCAGCACCGTGACCGCCTTATGCATCCGGGCGACGCGCGCGAGGTTTGCCGGGCGGACGTCGGTCGCGTTCGGGTCGGCGTGCGGCATCCAGCGGGTCAGGTCACTCTGGGCGTAGTATTCCTCCGCGTAATGCTCCAGACAGCGCAGCGGGATAATCTCGGAACGCTCCAGCGTATCCACATTGTTGTACGCCAGCGTCGTTTTCAGCACCGTCAGGATGCACAGCGGGCTGCCCGCCGCCGCGCCCATCCACACCACATCGTGATTTCCCCACTGGAAGTCCACATCGTGGTACTGGTACAGGCGTTCGAGAATCATGTCCGGACGCGGGCCGCGGTCGAACAGGTCGCCCACAATGTGCAGCCGGTCAACCGCCAGACGCTTCACCACCTCGCACAGGGCGATGATGTACTGATCCGCCAGCCCGTAGCGCAGCATACTCGCAATGATTTCGCCATAATACTGTTCCTTGTCGTGATCCTCGAAATGCGCGTGGAGCAGCTCGTCGAGAATGTGACCGCACTCCTTGGGCATCACAGCGCGCACATGCCGCCGCGTGTGCTTACTGGACACCAGCCGGCAGAGGTCAATCAGCTGCAGCAGCACCCGCTGATACCAGCCGTCGAGGTCGTTTTGACGCGCTTTCAATTCCGGCAGCTTCTCCCTCGGATAGTAGATAAGGGTTGCCAAATCCGCGCGCTCCTCCGGCGGGGTCGTATCGCCCAGCAGGCGGTCGATTTTCTCCCGGATGACCCCCGACGCGCTGTTGAGAATGTGGATGAAGGCTTCATGCTCGCCGTGCAGGTCGCTCATAAAATGCTCTGTGCCCTTGGGCAAACGGAGCAGCGCCTCCAAGCGGATGATTTCGCTGTACGCGGACAAGGCGGTAGGATATTTTTCCGCCAGCAGGGTCAGGTGGCGCAGACGTTCGGGGGTGTATTCACGCATAGGATACTCCTTCTTTGTTGTGAGCAGCATTGCTGGTTCTACATACTATTTCCAGACAAGGATGTGCTGAGATGCGAAGCGAATTTCTCATTCTGGCTAACGTGAATAAAACGCAGTGCTGCGCTCGCACGCCAGAAGAGAAACAGCGCGGGCGAATCCGGAAATAGCATCAATCCCTTGATTGATTGCGCGAGGTTGCCGCCCGTGACGGGCAGCTTTTCAGCACAATGATGGGAGGATGGACATCTGACAAAATAGTAGCACAACTCTGTCGGATTTGCAAGTCGCCGCCACGAAATCAGCGGAATCAAATAATTCCCCAGAGCAAAGGGGAAATTTTGCTCTGGGGATGACCATCGTCCGCATTCCATTGAAGCATCGTTCATGATTTACCAAATCAGCGTAATCACATCTGCCAGAACGCATCAGTCTCCGCAGAGGCAAAATTCTCTGCGCAGCACGCAATCAGGCTGCTTTCCGTTTGCTCCCCTGCTGCACCAGCACTGCCAGCATCACCAGCGCAATCGGCAAAATTGACGCGACGGACGCGGCAAACACAATCTGCGGGTTTCCCGCTGATAAGTCTTTCAGCAAGGCGGACAGCGGCTGCCGCAGCGAATCCGACACCAGCATCAGCGGCTGCTCCACCTGATTCCACCCCTCCGTGAACGTCAGCGCGAACAGCGCCAGCATCCCCGGCAGGGAGTACGGCACAAGGCAGTACCACAGCAGCTTGACACTCGACCCGCCCTCCAAGCGCAGGTACTCCGTCAACTCGTCCGGCCAGCGCAGCAGCCATTGCCGCATAAAGAACGTTCCGAACGGCGCGAACGCAATCGGCGCATACAGCAGCATCGGGTGATTGAGCATCTTGTTCGCATAGGCGACGCGGTAGATGGGCAGCAGCGTCATCTGCGGGGGCATGAGCATCATCAGCGTATACAAGCCCGCAATCGCCACGCACCACCGCGCCGGGTACTTCGCCAGCACATAGCCGCCTAAGAATGCGACAATGACCTGCACGACGCACGCCCCCACCGTCCAAATCAGGCTGTTCCAGAACGCCTGCCAATAGGCGGACTGGTTGAATAGCATCTGCCACTGCTCCGCGGAAAACGGGATGGGCAGCAGGCGCAGCGGCTCCGAGCCGGTCGAAATCATCAGCGCATCGAAGGGCGGAACGAACGCCTGCACGCACAGCAGGACAAGGGGCAACAGCACCACCGCCGCCAGCAGAACGGCGCAAATCCGGCGCACATGCTTCATCAGGCATCCTCCTTTCGCTGAAGGAATCCCCAAATGCACAGGAACAGCCCCGTCATCACCAGCGCAAAGAGCGACGACCCCGCCGAAAGCAAGCCGTAATCCAGTTTTGTGAAGTGGTTGTTGACATAGTTCTGGATGAAGTAGAGTGGTTTGGGCGGATACATGCCGTAGAGCAGATACGACTCGCGGAAGATGCGCATCCCGTTCATCGCCAGATAGATAATGGCGAACAGCGTCACGGTGCACAGCATCGGCAAGGCAATGCGGATGGCGATAGTGCGGTGCGACGCTCCGTCCACGCTCGCGGCATCGAAAACAGACGGTACAATCCCCTACAAGCCGATGAGGAACAGGAGATTGACCGCGCCGATGTTCTTCCACAGGTACAACGTGAGCAGGGTGATGTACTTCCAATCCGCGTCGCGGGGTTTCAGCGTGCGCATCAGCCACGAACTGCCGCCCATCATCACCTTCCAGAGGGGGACAATCGCCGCCGTCGGCAGGAAAATCGGGATGAGCAGCACGAGCGTTAACCACGAAATCCGCCGACGTGAATGCCAGAAAATCATGTTCGCCAGCAGAAAGCCGATGACGAGGGACAGCGCCACCGCCACGGCAAAGAACCGCAGGGTATTGCCGAAGCCCAAGCGGAAGTAGTTTCTCTGCATGACGTCTGCGTAATTTTCCAGCCCCGCAAAGTGCGCGTTTGCGCTGTTCTCCATGACCGACGCCGCCAGCGACATGCCAAACGGCACGAGATACCACAGCGCAAACCCCAGGAACCCCGGCAGGAGGAACCACGCGTCCCGCCGAGGGTAGATAAAGTGCTTTGTGTGTTTCGAGGAATGCATTCGCGTCCTCACTCCTCCAATGCCATCTCCACGAGGTACGTCACGGAGTCCTGAAGCTCCGCGTCGCTGATGTGACCGAGATACCACTCCTGCAGGTAGCTCCAGACGGCATTGTAGAAATCCCGCTGCGCATGGAAGCGGGTGACGGCAAGGTGCGAACGGTACTCTTGCGCTTCGTAATACATATGCTCCGCGTACATCGACGTAAACGGAATATACTCAAACGACCGCCCTGCCTCCACTGTGTAGACCTGTGTGCCGTTTTCATCCATGAAAACCGGGTAATATGCGTATTTGTCAAGAATCAACTGACTGGGGCATTCGCGTCCGATAAACGCAGTTTCCCCATGACGACGCCCATGTCCAGTGCTTCTTCGGAGTACATTGCTTCGATGAATTTCGCCGCCAGTTCCTTGTGGGGTGCGTTCTTCATGATACCGCAGGCAGTCATGTAGCCCAGATAACGCACATCGTTCTTGTCGAGCACCGGTACAGGCAGCAGCATCCAGCTGTCCAGCGTCGGCAGAATTTCATTCACGATTTCTTCTTCCGTAGGCCCACCTGAAAATGTCAAATTTGGGTCATGCATCAGCGCCAGCGTGTCTAAGTAACCTTCGCGCGCCTTGAAACTCTGCATCATGCCAATGGGATTATCTTCGGTCGATTTCACCACCAGCAAATCATTTGTGCGTTCTTCACGCAGAAACCTTGATTCATTGAGTTCCATCGGCATCAGCGCATCCGATTTCAGCGTCTGCCGGAACGTGGGGAAATAGTCCGTGAAGAAGCGTTCAATGTCTTTGGGATATAGTTTTAGATAATTCGTGAACATCTCCACCTGAATATTTTGCAAGGATGGAAAATCAAGCAGAGATGTGCCCGTCATCATGTACAGGTGCTTTTCACCATTTTCGCCAAACGAAATTGGAAATTTCTTGCTAAATTCGAGGTATTCATCCCACGTCCACACGCCGTCTTTCGCCGGATATTCAATGTTGTTCTGCTCACTTAATTCGTAGTGAAAAAACCATGCTTCTTGTCGAATGCTAATCGGCAGTGCGAACAATTTGCCGTTGTATGTCAGCAATTCCGACACGTCCAGCAATTTCGCTGGATAGGTTTCCATTCCAATCTGGTCAAGCGTCAGCAGATAGTCCTTTTCCGCCATGTCTATCAGCCCGGCATACCCCGTGATAATCATATCAAAATCTGTCTGATTGGTCATCAAAAGGCTGTCCAGCTGATTTGAACTGTACAAGCGATATTCAACAGTAACACCCGGATTCGCCTTGAAGAAGGCTTCTTCAAGGGGCAGATTCAGCGCGCTTTCTTCGGAAGTAATTGCAATCACTAAACGTTGTTCAGCTTCTTCTGCCGTGGCAGGAAGGGCGGAAATCAGCATCGTCAGACATAGCAGAATTATCAGCAATCGGCGCATGGGGAAACCTCCTTTGGTGTCGCAAATTGTCAAGTAAACGAAACAGAGGATTGGGCGGCAGAGGTGTTACCTTCATGTCGGTCGTAAAGTAAACGTTGCCTTCGTTATGCCGCCCAATCCTCCCCTCGTAAGAGGCATAACTTTGATGGCGCCAATGGCATTTTATTGACCGCAAGCATCATTTCACTTGTAGTATAGCGTAACGCTTGATATATGTCAAGTGCTTCAACTTGTAAACTTACGAAAATCATCCAGTGTTTCCGAAAATGGTTTTCGTTTTGGCTGCACACGCAAAAACGCCTGCCCCCTCACGCATCGTCAGGAAGCAGGCGTTTTCAAGTATTCTTTTGCTTATTCCAGCGGCAGTTCGTAACAGTTCCGGTCGAACACCGTCAGGGATTCACAGCCGGTTTCGGTAATCAGCCCCATACCCTCCGTACGCATGAACGCCTCGCCGGGCAGCCACAGCTTCGGCTCAATGCACATCACCATGCCGGGCTGAAAAACCTCCGGCGTTGTATTGTGCAGCCACGGAATTTCGTGCACATCAATGCCGATTTGATGCCCCATCATGCCGATGTTGGCGAAGTTGCGCAGGTTCTCACCGTAGCCGAGGCGGGAAAGCGTCTCGTGCAGCTTCGCGAAAGTGCACGACATACTGACGCCAGGCTTGATGTGGTCAAGCAGCTCCAGCTGCGCCGTTTGCAGCGCCTTGTATGCGTCCGCAATGTGGCGCGGGGCAGGACCGCAGTAGAACGAACGACCGTAATCGGAGCAGTAGCCGTCCATGACGAAGCCGTTGTCGAAGGCAATCGCCGTGCCGGGGGTTAGGGGTTCGTCCTTGGGAATCGCACCGATTTTGTCTTGGCAGCGAGGGTCGCCGGTCTTGGTGAATGTGCAGGACGGCGAGAACGGCACGTCAGAGCAGCCATGCTCCAGCCCCAGCTGATTCAGACGGTTCTCCACCTCCCACTGTGTCACGCCCGGACGCAGCATATCGCAGATGGTCGCCATGCACTCATCGGTGAAGGCAGCAACGCGGCGCAGGGCGGCAATTTCCTTCGGCTCCTTAATCATCCGAAGCGCCTCCACCAGCCCTTCCGCCGGGACACAGGCGATATCCTCCGCGCCCTCTTCCTTGAGCATGTTCTCAATCGCCGTGAAGGCGCACAGCCCCACGCCCAGCCGCTTGCAGCCGCGCACCACGTCCACCAGATTCGCCGCCAGCATGACGTAGTAGCAGCTGATGTCCACAGGCGTGTTCGGCATGGTGCGGGCGCGCTCGTAGGTTGCCAGCACGGTCGCCGCCCCCTCGCGCGGCACAAACAGCAGCACATCCGGCTTGGCTTGGAAGTAGCTCCGCTCGGTAGAGGACATCGGCGTACCAGGGAAAACATAGAAGCCCGTTTCCGGCGTGCGCTGCCACGGGTAGGTCGTGTCGTCTAAGAGGTACTGCAAGCTTGCGCTCGTGGCGTACACAGCGCCGTCGAGTTTCTCTTCACGCAGTTTTTCCTGCAGCTTTTCAATGCGGTGATTGGTCAGCATAATCGTTCAATCCTTTCCTATTAAGTGTTAGTCCTTCTGGACTTCCTTCAGGTAGCTGTATACCGTAAAAACACTGATACCCAGCAGCTGTGCCACGCGTTCTACGGAGCCCTTTACCTCAAAAACGCCCTTGCGTTCCAGTTCACTGATGAAAGCAATGCGCTGCGTTTTCGTCATATCCTCCGGCGAAACAGGGGTCTGCCGGAACTGCTCGGTGACGATGGTATCCACCACTTCGGTGATGTTTCGCGTGAAGATTTCCGGGTTCTGCGGTTTCATGGTCGAAACAGCGCGGCTGAGTAAATCAATTGCGGACTGATAGGGCGATATATCCATGTTGATACACAGGCAGCCGCGCAGAATGCCGGATTCGTCGCGCAGGAATACGGTGGAGGACTTGAAATGCCGCCCATCCGGCAGCTCGGAGAGGTAGCCGATCATATCCTGCGCGTCGTCGCCGTGGCGCTTCATTTCCTCAATGACGACGTTGGTCAGCGGGTCGCCGACGGTGCGGTGCGTCAAATCCCCCGCAATAAAGACGATGGAGGCGTTCGGTTCGCTTACGTCATGCAGGATGACCTCGTACATATCACCCAAGTACTGCTGCAGCCCCCGCGCAACGGGGATGAACTGCGATAGGTAAGTACGGTTTCGGATGGACATAAAGCTGCCACCTTTCTTATGAATTGGGGAGCCGTCCGCCGTTCATCAATTCCTGAACGCCGCGTTCGATGCGGTCAAGCCCTTCCTGCAAAATGGCGTGGCTGGTTGCGTAGCACAGTCGGACATGCCCCGCCGCGCCCGGCCCAAACCACTGCTTATTGCCGGGCACGAGGTACACGCGGCTGCGCTCCAGAATGTAGCGCGCGAAGTCGTCGCTGCTGACGCCCGTCTCCCGCATATCGACGAAAGTGACGAATGTCGCCTCCTGCTTGTCGGCATGGATGCCGGGCATAGCGTTCAGGCGGTCATACGCCATATCGCGGCAGGTTTGCAGGTGCGCCACGAACGCATCCACCCACGGGAAGCCCTTCTCGAACGCGGCTTTCATCGCTACCTGTGTCAGGCACGGCACGCCGCCAACCGTCACGCCCACGCCCGACACGTCGAATGCGCGGTCAAAGAGCGCTTTTTCTGGACAAATCAGGTATCCGCCGCGGATACCCGCCATCGAGAAGCCTTTGGAGAAGCCGTAGACTGTCATAACGTGCTGCGTGTCCTCTTTCGGGAACTCCATCAGGCTGTGGAAGGGCACTTCCGAATAGATAATGTCCGACCATACCTCGTCGTTGAGGATATACAGCCCATGTGCATTAGCGATATCCAGAATCTTCCGCAACTCCGCAACGGAATACAGCTTGCCCAGCGGATTATGCGGATTGCACAAGCAGAGCATCCGCGTTTTCGGGGTGATGTACCCTTCTAAATCGGAAAAATCCCAATGCCCGCCGTGCTTCTGGCAGGGATAGTAGATAGCTTTTCCGCCCGCCATTCCGATGCTGACACCAAACATCAGGTCAACCGGATCAAAGATGATGGCTTCGTCGCCGGGCGCAAGGACGGCCGCCGCAGCAATCTGCATGGCGCGCGCCGCGCTGTCCGTCGGAATGAACCATTCCGGCTCTGTTTTCTCATGCTTGCGTTTCCAAATGCCTTCCGCCAGCGTCTCGCGCAGCCCAGTGATGCCCAGCGGCGGCACATACGGCATGTAGCCGCCGTTCAAATATTCATGCAGCGTATCGAGTATTTCCTGCGACGGCGGGAAATCCGGATCAGCGCTCGACAGCGGGATGACGTCCTCCGGCAAGCTCGCCCAGCGCATACTGTAACTGCGCTGGCGCAGTATATCCAGCCGAACGGCGTCATCAGAGAAAAGGTTCGGCTTCATGGCTCAAGTTCCTCCATGCGCTTCCGATGCTTTGCAGGCAGCGTCGAAAGGTTTGCTTTCGGGGAAAAAATGGGGAAATCCGTGTTTTGCATAACTTCAAGATGGAAAATTGATTTTCCATTCGTTTTGATTATACCTCGCCTTTGTTCAAATGTCAAATGTTTTTTGCTCGCACGCACAAATTATTGTGTGCTGATTCGCAACTTTCTGGTGCTCCGAGTTAAATTTCACTTCTATATTTGAATAATATCGAGTAAGCGGAGTGGAAAGCGCCCAAAAAACACGATAAGTACAAAATCTTTTGCGAATTAGACTTGACTGCGGCACAAAAAATTGTTAGAATACCGTCAACACGCAGGGCAAGTTCATTGCTCCAGCGTGTGAAAGAAAATGAATCCAGCTCGTCAAAAACTTGCAGGATTCAGAAAACGAACGAAGTGGAGGGCTTGAACGATGAAGCGAGTTTTTTCTTTTCTGTTGACCCTCTGCCTCCTGCTCACCGCACTGCTTTCGGGCGCGGCGCTGGCGGAAGGCAGTACCCAGATCACGATTGGTCTGGTTGGCGAACCGGATACTATCATTCCGTATATGTATACGGCGGATAAGGATGCCATGGTCATCATGCAGATGATGCCGTATCTGTTCAAGCGGAACGACGAGACCAGCATCCCCGAACCGCTGATGCTGGAAAGCTGCGAATTTGATGCCGACACGCTGACGTACACTTGGAAGCTGCGTGAAGGCTACACCTGGACGGACGGCGAGCCGCTGACCATCGACGATGTGATTTTCACACTCAACACGCTGGCAAGCGCGGATTACACCGGCGGCGCGAGTACGAACGTGTCCAGCATTGCGGGCTATGCGGAAGCGCACAGCGGCGAAACAGTGGGCATGAGCGGTGTACAGAAAGTGGACGACTACACGATGACTGTGCAGCTGAGCGCATGGGATCCCACATTCCTCGGCTACTACTGCGACCCCGGCGCGATTTTACCGGAGCATGTGCTGTCCGGCGTTTCCTTCAGCGACTGGGCAAAGACCGATTTCGCGGAACATCCCGTGACATACGGCCCGTACAAGCTCGTCACTTGGGAACACGGCGAATACATCAAGCTCGTCAAGAACGAAGCCTGGGCAGGCGAACCGGCGCAGATTGACACCGTGATTTTCCGCTTTGCTGAAAGCGCAACGACGTTCGTCAACGCCTATATGAATGGCGAAATCGATATGTTTAAGGCGCCGATTGAGGACGTAGAAACGCTGGCGTTCATGGACAACACCAAGACGTATGTCTGTTCCGGCAGTAACTATCCGCTCTACCCGAACCTCATCAAGGGTCCGCTTTCTGATGTGGAAGTACGCCGCGCCATCCTGTACTCCTACACGCCTGAGACCATTGCGAAAGCTGTTTTCGGCGATTACGGCGAAGGCTCCTGCTCCGTGTTCGTGAACCGAAACTGGGCTGCGGACAAGTCCGCCTATCCCTACACCGAGGATCATGACAAGGCAAAGAGCATTCTGGAAGCTGACGGCTACGTCATGGGCAATGACGGCTACTATCAGAAGGACGGTGTGACCTTGGCGTTCACCTCCCTGTGCACCGGCAGTGAGCAGAACGACCTCCTCACCCTGTGGCAGTCCTCCCTGAAGAAGTCCGGCATCAAGGTCAACATCAAGCTGGTGGACTGGTCGGTCATGGTAGAAACCATCAGCAATCAGGAGACAGCGGATTACGGCACTTACACCTTTGGCGGCGGCGACGGCGATCCGTCCGGGCTGATGGTTCTCTACTGCTCTGACTTTGACGCTGCGAAGGGCGGCTTCAACTTCAACCGCTGCGGAGATGAAACCCTCGATGCTCTCTGGTACGCTGGTCAGGCGGAAACCGATCAGGCCAAGCGCACGGAAATCTACCACGAAATCAACACCTACATGCTGGACAACGCGCTGCTCTTCCCGTTTGTGGAAAAGAACACCGTCTGGGTTGCAAACGGCACGATAGACGGCGTGGTCATCAACAGCCTGAGCAATCTGGTGAACCTGCCTTCCTTCACGAAATAATTCCATCGGGGCAAACGCCCCCAGAAACCGCCTGCTGTCCGCGGACATACTTTTGTCCGCGGACAGCGTGGCATCAGACGAGGATGTGACGCAAGTTTGAAAACCCTGAGGAAAGTGCGTGCCTTTGTGGGCCGCCACTATGTGCTCAAACGTCTGCTGCAAATGATTCCGATTCTTTTCGGCATCACGTTGCTGACGTTTCTCATCATGAAAATCGCGCCCGGCTCGCCGCTGCAGACGATGATTAACCCGAAGCTGTCCATGGAGGACATTCAGGCGGCAGAGGATGCGCTGGGACTCAACGACCCCATTTATGTGCAGTATTTCAAGTGGCTGGGGCAGATTCTTCAGGGCAATCTGGGTTACAGCGTTATGAGCGGCCGCAGTGTGACGGACATCATCACCGAGCGCATCGGTCCGACACTTCTTCTCACGCTCACGTCCTACGCCATCAGTCTGCTGTTCGGTCTGATTTTCGGCATTTATTCCGCGACGCATTCCGGCTCTGTCGGTGATTACATCCTGACGGTACTGGCATTCATCGGCGTGGCTGTGCCGAGTTTTTTCCTTGCACTTGGCTCTGTGTATGTGTTCAGCCTAAAGTTAGGCTGGTTCCCAACTGGCGCCATGCGCACCATTGGCGTGGAGCTAACCGGTTGGTCAGGCTTTGTGGATGTTGTGCGCCACATGACACTGCCCGCTATCGTCATGGCGCTGCCGCAGACGGCGAGCATTACCCGCTATGCGCGCTCCAGTATGCTGGATGTTATCCATGAGGACTTCATCCGCACAGCGCGCGCCAAGGGCTTAGGCGAAAAGCGCGTGATTTTCGTCCATGCGCTGCGCAATGCCCTCATCCCGATTATCACGCTCTTCGGGCTGTCTCTGCCGGGGCTGCTGGGCGGATCGTACATTGTCGAATCCATTTTCAACTGGCCGGGTTTGGGCACGCTGGGCATCAAGGCCATCACCGCGCGCGAGTATTCCGAGCTGATGGCGCTAAACCTGATTACCGCCGTGCTGGTGCTGCTGGGCAACTTCATTGCCGACATGCTCTACACCGTGGCAGACCCACGCATTCGCGTATCCAAAGGAAAGGGGGAATGACCATGCGCCAGAATACAGTTCGTGCCGTCAAGGGCGAAAGCACCATGCGGCGCGCGGCGGAGAAATTCTGCCGCAACAAGCTGGCGGTCATCAGCCTCATCATCCTCCTTGTGCTGATTCTGCTGGCAATATTTGCGGACAAAATCTGCACCTACGACCCGTTGGCAGAGAACTACAAGGAAAATGGCATGATTGACAAGTACAGCGCCCCCTGCGCCGAGCACATTTTGGGCACGGACAGCATCGGGCGCGCCGTGTTCGCCCGCCTGCTCTAC
>ERZ780025.716-NODE-716-length-11970-cov-3.806043_pt1 | contig 11970 bp, 4 predicted proteins | sample MGYA00511862_ERZ780025 | MGnify/ENA primary metagenome ERZ780025 (study PRJEB29588, sample SAMEA2156186) | human gut metagenome | biome: human gut; feature: human-associated habitat; material: faeces | place: Denmark | collected 2008/2010 ...
GGCCCAGGCTTGCCTCGAAGCTCCAGTGCTTGCCCAGCACCCACTGGTAGCCGTAGGCAAGGCCCGCGCCGTAGTAGTAGCCCTCATAGCGGTAGTCCTCCACCGAGGGGTAGATGCCGAAAGGCAGCTTCACGCCCCCCACGTTGTATTGTCCCCCCAGTAGATGAAGTCCCATAAAGTGTCCGTTGAAGCGTTCGCAGAACCAGTAGCGCGCCTCGGGCTGCGCCATCCAGTGCTTCCACTTCTTGTTGTCAGAAAATGAAAAAGGATTATAATTGGCGGACAAATCCAACGTCCACCGGGGGGAAAGGCCTATTTCGGCACCCAGGTTGAAGGTGGTCGTGGCATCATAGAGCAGGTTTGTCTTTACCGCCACATTCTGGGCAGACAGGGAGATGCCGATCATCAGAAAGATTATGCAAACACTTTTTCTCATATTCTTCATATTTAGTATGTGTGTAATTTTAGTACGTGTCCATGGCATCCCCGGAAAGGGGATGATTTAACAGTCCCGTTACTTTGTAGGTAACGGGAAACGACCATAGGAGGCCGCAGAAGCCGCTTATGTAGTAAAATACACTACTGTTCAAGGGAACCATGGAAAGAAAAAGGAAGACATGAACAGACAGCCCGTGTTAATTTAACCTAACACGGGAGCACCGGCGTTATGCATTTTCTCAAACTGCATTGCCTTGTATTATAAGAAAATACCGCTCAGAAAGCCTTTCTGGGGCTATTTTCAACTTTTGATAAGAAAAAGTCGCTTTTTTCTTGCTAATTAAAAAAATCATGTTGATATTTGCGAACAGAAAAGATTCCCGTTACCTACAAAGTAACGGATGTCCGGCATAGTATTCGCCAGGAAGCAGATTTGTCGTAAACTCCTAATTCCAAGCATTATATCCATCAAAGACATACGAGAGTATGCCCCTGTTCATTTCTTGTATTTGTTTGTCCGAATGTTTTTTGAAGTAAGTTTTGGTTACCTTGACCGAGGAATGTCCCATGGCATTGCTGATGAGCTCCTGCTGATAGCTCCTGAAATTGGCAATGGTAGCCCAACTGTGGCGGGCACTGTAGCTGCTCAGCCCTTCCACCCCACTCATATCCCGTGCCAGCCTGCCAAGGCAATAATTGAAGTGGCGCAACGCATTTTGGTACTGGCGGTATTCGTTATTGCCCGGACGGCTGATAAACGGGAAAAGGTAGGGTGATGACTCATCGGGGTTCTTCAGACGCCGGATAAGCTCCATAGCTTCGGGCTCGACGCGCACCGTGAGCCATGCCCCCGTCTTGCGGCGGCGATAGGCAATGACATTGCCATGCATGTCGCAACGGCGCATATAGGCGATGTCCACAAACGGGATGCCGCGAAGCATGAACAGCAGCAGGAAAAGGCAACGCGCCGACTCCAGGGATTCATCATCGACGGGAGCGCTGAGCCTGCGAAAGGTCTCTTCGCCCACCGCGCGCTTCACCGTAACCTTGACGCCGGTATATACACCTTTGAAAAGCCGCGAACGATAGGGCGCAACACCGTCGTCCACCGCGCGGAAGTAAATGGCACGGAGCATGCGCATGTAGGTGGAGACGGTGTTCCACTGCAACCGGCTGTCCAGCAGATGGTCTTGAAAGCTCTTCAACCAGGCAGGAGTCAAGTCCTTGAAATCCAGAGTCTCCTCTCCTTCAAATTCCATGACGCGTCGCAAAGTGCTCTGATACACATGGGCGGTGCCCATACGCCGTTCCTCCTTCAGTTGGGAAACGACGGATGCCATGTAGGCAAAAAGATTGTTTTGATTCATAATCTCTCGATTTTAAAATATGAGTAATCGGTTCAAGAGGATAAAACAAATATCCGACTACAATTTATTGCTTTCGAGGAGAGATTATACTGTTTTTACGGATTTTTATTCATTGGGGGACTGTTCAGAACTCAACAATCGTCCATAACGGTAATACACTGACAATCAGAGAAAAGTTTTGCCAACCCCTTGCCACACCTTTGGCAAACTTTTGCCAATGCGGTGGCAAAACCCTGCCAATTAAGAGACAAAAAGACACTATAACTTCGACAATACCTCCGGCAAAGCAGCCAATAAATAAAATGGTAAGTTCACCAGCCGGAAGCTTTTACCTTCTATGGTCTGCACCTTATCTATCGAAAAGTTTCCTATAAGGATTATCTGCCCACTTGCGCAAGTCTTTCATTATACTTCGTTCAAACATCTGTATTTTAGCTTACAACATATCAGCAAAGAGAAGCATTTGTTTCATTGCAGAGGTATTCTCCTCTTCAGTGTTCGAAAACTTATATCTGCTATCGCTTAGACGCGGATGACGCGGATTGAAATATGAAAACTCCGCGTCATCCGCGTCTAAAAAATAATCACAAAGAACGCAAATACAGAGCTTTCCGGCAGACTCTCCCACTATACACAAAAAGGCTGCCTCACGATGCAACGTGAAACAGCCTTTCCTTATAGTAAAGTATTCAAGTTCTTCTTAGAACAGCTTCGCAGGATACTCGCCCGCATCCACCAAAGCCTGAATCTTGTCGACTACACTCTGACGGTCTTCGGGATAAGTCACACCGAACCACTTGCTGGTTGTATCGAGCACTTCGCAGGTAGCAGTGCCATTGTTAATCAGCTTATCCACCATCAGCGGGATGAAGAATTCGCTTTTCAGATTCTCCATATTCTTCGGGTCGCTCAGGAAGCTCTTGAAAAACTCTGCACTGTAAGCAAAGTAATCGGGAGTAAAGCCCCAGAAGTTCATGCTGACCGGAGTCGTCTCGGGAGTGGCAGTCCATTCACCGTTATCATCGATGTACTTCACCTCGCCGTCCATACGCTGAATCTTGGTACGCTCTACTACAGAAGTCAACAAGTTGTTTGCATCCGTTCCGCACAAACCACGGGATACGGTACCGCTCTCGCTCAACGTATTGCCGATGCGGAAGCCTACCATGGAATATACGTTTTTGGAGCCTTCGGGAAGGGCTGCAAGGAATTTGCCCATTACCTGGAAGGAGTCACGACCGTAGAAATCGTCGCAATTGATAACAGCAAACGGTTCCTTTATTACATCGGCACCCATCATTACAGCATGGTTGGTTCCCCAAGGTTTGGTACGGCCTTCGGGGCAGGTGAAGCCTTCAGGAAGGTCATCTATGGACTGGAATACCAGTTCGCAGGGAATATGGCCTTCGTATTTGGAAATAATCTTGTCGCGGAAGTCCTGTTCAAAATCTTTACGGATTACGAAAACGAGCTTGCCAAAACCGGCATTGATGGCATCGTAAATAGAATAATCCATGATAGTTTCGCCATTCGGTCCCAATCCGTCCAATTGTTTCAAGCCACCATAACGGCTGCCCATACCGGCTGCCAATAAGAATAAAGTTGGTTTCATATTAGTTATTATTTAAAAAGGTTAGTGTATCATAGTTGATAACGGTTGCAAATGTACAAAAATTTATGTCTGACAAAAGGGAGTTTTAGTTCATTCTTTACCACTATCCGTTCAAAAACGTACATTTAGAACGGATAACCGATGGCAAAATGCAGTGCCATACTATCCTTGAACTTAGGAATATTGTAATATCCCGACTTTCCGGTATCATACGGGTCGTGAAGCCCGATACCCAAATCCAGACGGAAAACAAGGAAGTCCAGGTCATAGCGTAAGCCGAATCCCGTACCCAAAGCAATCTGTTTCGGGAAATTCTTCAAGGTGAACTCACCGTTCGGGCGATTTTCGTCCTTACGCATCAGCCATACATTGCCGGCATCCAGAAACACCGCTCCATGCAAGTCGGCAATCATACGGAAGCGATACTCGATATTGGCTTCTATGCGAATATCACCCACGTGGTTGATATAGGTATATTTTCTGTCCGTCTCGGGAGGATAGCCGCCCGGACCTATACTGCGTGCAGAAAAGGCGCGCACACTATTGGCACCGCCGATATAGAACTGTTCCGTATAAGGTGCAGTCGTAGCGTTGCCATACGACCATATCACCCCTCCGGCAATACGCGAGGCTATCATCTGATTCTTGTCTATCCGGTAATGGTACCTGAATTCCGAGTTCAGCTTCAGGAACTGTGCAAAAGGTACCCCGAAAAGCTTCTTTCCTTCCTCACTGAACGGCTTGCCGAAAATACGGTAGACGGCAGAAGTCAGGTTACCGGCCGACGCAACGGTGGTCTGCCACCAGATGGGGTTACGCTTGCCGCGCACGGAAGCGTTGTCATAAGTATAGGTGTACTCCATGGCAGGAATGAACTGGTCGCGCAAACTAACGTAGAGTGCCGGATTCTCGGCACGCAACGTATCGAAAGCGGCAGTAGGATTACGCAGCACATTGAATGTCAAACGGAAAGGAGTTATACTGTGCCTGGAAGTCGATTTGGGCTGGAAGTCATAAGTGACATTACCGCCAAAAGCCAGCAGCTTATAATACTTGGCACGGTTCATCTGGTCGGCATATAAACGGAAAGTCGTTGTAGCCGGGAAGTCATACTCACGGTCGCCCATCCTAGGAAACACCACGCGCGGAAAGATGAGAGAAGTGGAAATCCCCAGTTCATAGCTGTTCATCAGGGAAGAACTTGACTTGCCCGTCTGCCATTCGTACGAACCGTTCAACTTCACATTCCAGCTTTCACCGCCACCGAAGACATTGTTCTTCGTCACCGTAAAAGCGGCACCCGGTCCCGTCTGGTTATTGCTCTTCATGGTGACATTAAAATCCAACTCCGCATCGTAGGGTTTATCGAGCGCGGCAATGACCCTCACATCCAATGTATCAGACACAAACGCCGTATCACGCGGTATATACTGCATCTCCGCATAACGGAAAATACCGACGCTTGCCAGACGCTCCTGAATACGGGTCTGACGGTACAAACTATACAAACTCTGCATAGAACGCTGGCGGGCAATACCTGCGCTGTCCTGTATCTGACGTTTCCGCCGATAACCTTGATAGTTCAACCAACGGTAAAGCATGTTGGGACGTACCGGAGGTTTGTTGTAGTAATGTATGGTCAAGCCTTTGTAATCCATGCTGTCATTGGGTTCCTGCCCCTGCTTTCCAAGAAGATAGACGGATTTACGCCCCACACGGAACTGCTTCTCGGCTACCTTTGGCATACCGGGAACGGGAATCAAGCGCATCTGGACATGCCCATTGGGAACCATCATGGTATCGGCCTGATAGGTTAGGTAGTCGGGACGGAAATAATAACAGCCCACATTACGCAGCAGGGTACTGATACGGGTACGCTCCCCATCCAAATCAGCCACATTGAATTGTTCTCCCGAACTGATAAGGGAACGTCGGCGTCCCAGCTCCATAATGCGAGTGGTACGCTCGCTGAAACCACGATAATATACCGTATCTATAAAGTAGGGGTTACGCATGTTCACCGTATATTGCAACTTTGCCTTCAGCGAGTCCTTCGGGTCGATAAATGTCTTGTAGCTGACGCTTCCGTTGAAATAGCCATAATCGCGCAGCAAGTTAACCGCCGCCTTCTGGCGTATATCGGGATTCACCGTAGACATAAGCACCGGAGTGGCGGCAAATTTATTGAATATCCACTTTCCGAATCCCTTCTCATACTTCTGGAAACCATTGTAAATCCACAGTCCGAAAGGAAAGGGATAGCGGATAGTAGAGCTTCCCAGCAACGAATTGTTCGGTGCCGTAGCAAGGGCGGCTTCCACCTCTTCCATAGCAATCTCACCAACAGACGTTTCACTGCGGTTCAATACAATCATCGGCTTTTGGCCGGTATAGAGTATCTCCCCCTCGGGCAAGTGCTTCGTGGTGGAGCAACCTGCCAGAAATATCAATCCTGCAATATATAATATCAGTCGTTTCATATCACATTCCTACTTTTTCATATCGCTATTTTCAGCCTCCGGTTTTATCTTTTTCTTCCTGAAGATGAAGAGTTCACTCAATCGGTCCATCTTCCGGCGCAGCACAAGGCCGACACCCGTTTCGGTTATCTCACCGTCGAGTATGCTTTCGTAGTTTTTATTATGGAATACACGGACATATCGAGTACCCGACGCATCAAGACGGTATTCCAGCGATATATTGTCAATGAATGATTCCGCATCGTTCGTGGCATTGGCCCCGGTGGACACTTTTCCACCGATGACTATCTGTACGCGGTCGTTGAAGAAACGCTGGGAATAACGAAAACTGAAGTCTTTCTGCGTGTCACCCGTTTCAGCAGAGGTACGGTCTTCCACACCTACACTGATATTGGCCCCTTTTATACCTCCCGCCAAGGAGTTTATCTGGCTCTGAAGCACTGAGTTCAAGGCGGCTCCCATTGACAAACCTCCTCCTTTGGCACCACTGTTCAGGTAAATACCCGTGGCAAGCATGGCAATGGCCTGCTTGCTACGCTCTTCTGCACCCATTGCCTGCAGCTCATTCTCTACTGCGGCATCTTCGGGCGCCGAAATATCGAATATCAAATCGGGAGCGTCAAGCCTGTTCTTGATGGAAATGGAAACATCGAAGTTCACCATGCGCGAACCGTCCCCGTCACCATCGGCCACAGAAGCACGCATACGTTCCGTAGCCTTCAGACTCAGCGTAGGATTCATAATATTCCCCCGCCAATCCACATAACTGCCGGGATTGAACTGGAACTCCTTCAACGGGATGATAGGCAGCGAATATTTCATGACGCCACCCGAAAGGGTATAGCGTCCGGTAAGGCTCATATCCCCTTGGGGAGTATACTGCATATTCAAATCACCGCCACCTTCCAGTTCGATGTATTTGCTGCGGTCGGGACTCAAGTCAGCACGAAGACGGACAGCATCGTCAATATGGACGGACATATACATTTCCAATCCTCCCAAAGACATGGCAGGAACCTCATCTGCTTTTACCGACGTCGTATCGGTGAACGAGGTAAAGGTAACCAGCCCACTGAGACGGTCTTCCACCGTTAAAGGGGAATCGGTCAACACGTAGGTTACGTTGGTATTGCCCAGCAAATTCATGTTTCCACGCATCGTGAGCCCGTCAAGCGGCCCCTTCACCGTGGCATGCAAGTCGACGAACACCTTTCCATACACCAGACTTTCGCGGGTACGCGGTGCATCCAGCAACGTATAGTTCTCTGCCAGCAGATTGAGGTTGGCAGTAGGACGCTCCATATTCCGGAAATCAACCTTACCGTCAATCGTAAACGGATTCTTGCTGGTGGTATAAATGGCAAACTTATCAAATATCAACTGATTGTCCTTTATCTGTACCGGACGGTTGTCGAACCAGTAACGTGCTCCCGCCTGGCGTGCATAGACAGACACACTGTCCAAAACAATATCACCATGCATTTGAGGCTTGTCCAGCGAACCATAAATATAAAGCCCTCCATCAATATCTCCGGTAAAGGCCACCGTTTGGTCAGGGATGAATGCATTGGCCATCTTCAATGGAAAATGCTCGAAACGGGTGGACACTTCCAGGGTATCCTTTCCGTTCTTCTGCGTCAAGATACCGTCGGCGGTCATCACTTCTTCATTATCATATGTAAAATAGGTATTCAGATAGTGCGTATTCTTGTCGCCCGGCAACCAGGTAGCCCCCAGGCCGATGTCTCCAACCGGTTGGCGTTCGTAGGTCAGTTTCTCTACATTGGCTTCGGCAGACACCTGCAGGGAAGTGGCAGTCTGTATATAATTTGCTTCGGCAGAGAACAATCCCGTAAGCCGGGGCATATAAGGAAGTACCTCCGTAAGTTCATCCAGGCGCAATCGGCTCAGTTCTACGTTTATATTCTGCAAGGAAAGGGTATCATTCTTGTCGGATTGCATACGGAAACACAGACCATCGTCGCTGTCCATATCAATATTGGCATAGACGCGCATATTCTTATGCAGATAAATCCAGTTACTATTGTCCGCAAAGTGGAATTTACGGAAAGCGATAATCGGCTCGGCAGGAATAAGGTTCAGCAGCACACCATTACCGCGACCGTGTCCTTCGGTCAACGGACGGGCATTAATACCGAATAGAACACCGGTCTGCCCTTTTCCATTCACATAATCCACAGTCAGTTCCGCATCTTCATTACGGACTTCACCCGTCAGTGTGCTACGGAACACAAACTGCGGGTTCTTGGGACCGTTTATGACACCACCTTGCAACTTCATGCGGGCAGTATCCTGCTTTACTGTAAAAAATATCGTATCGAGCTGCAAGGAGTCCATGCGCAATCCGTGAACAGCTGTACGTCCATTGATGCCGACTTGCGGAGTAAATCCGAAGCTCAGTTTGAAATCATTATAGGAAATACCCTTTGCAGCCAGGAAATAGCTGACGGGATTCTGGTTACCGGCTTCCAGATGCATGCCCGCTGAAGGAAGGACTTGGCGCAAAGCGGCATGGTCCAAACGCCGTTCATCAATCTGCTTTGTCAGGATAGAGACAAATTTATCCGACTGTTCCATCAACTTCTTCAACGTGCTGTGAGCGCGGAAACGCAGATTCAAGTCACCGGCATCAAGCCTCAACTTGAGAGAATCATGACGTGCCTCCGCTCCCATTGTAAAGGCAAACGGGTGTTGCAATGGTCGGGGCACCAAACCCAGCTTATGCAGATTCACCTCTTCCACATTTAAATCCAAAGCGCCATCCAGATAGTTGCGGTCAAGACGCATATCCGCATTTCCCTGCATCTTGAGAAGGACATTATCGCTGGCAAGACGGACGGTAGCAACGGATGACTTGAGTCCGGCATGCACATCTACACCGGAAATGTCCCAATGGCCATACTGTAGTTTTTCCAAGGAGGCATTCAAAGCGGCCACAGTTTTTCGTGATGCCACATCCACCCCTTGCCCCTTAGCGGACATCTTTGCCGTAAGAGTATAGATAGAGTCCTTGGGCAGGAAGTGATGCACCTGCAAGTTGTTGATGGCAAGGTCGGCATGGTAGGCTTCCGTAGCAAGATTATAGGCGGCGTCCAAATTCAAGGCGCCTTCCTTCTCCTTCAGTTTCAGGGCGGCAGTGCACTGCGCCCCCTCCATACCGAGACGTGCCGCAAGGTGCATACTGTCCGGCACAATGATGGAGCCATCGGGAGCAATGTCAGCTAGTCCGGTCAGGAAGTTCAAGTTCTGCGTATGCATTTCGAAGTCCATGCTTCCATTACGTTTCACACTGTCGGTCAAGCTCCAGAATTCTCCTCCCCCACTCAACGAAAAGGCTCCGGGCAGCTCAGCCGTAAAACGGGAAATCTGCATCTGCTTCAGGTTTCCTTCCGTACCGGCATGAATCACCAACGGACGGAACGGATAGGCTTCCTTGAAAGCTTCCGGCAAGCCACCGGCAAAAAGCAGTACATCCTGTTTGCCGATACGGGCATTGAAACGGGCTGTCAGACGGCCGGTGGTAGGTATATTTATCAGTTCCCAGTAAGTCTGTGCCGTAAGGTTCATCTCACTATGAGGTGTCAGCAACTTCAAAGAAGGGATACGGATAACGGTAGAATCGGCAAACAACCGCCCGGTCAGGGAAGTTACACTCAAACCGGAACGCTCATACATGGAAAATTCCCGGATAACGGCATTCATATCTCTGCCGTAGTACATCACAGAATCAATGCCCAGGCGAATGTCGCGAAGAGCAATGTGCGAGGGGTCGAAGCCTATCGCACTCCCCGGGCCACCGGTATCATAATTGAAAGAAGTTCCAGTGAGCAGGAATTTTCTCCAGCCATAGAACTGGTGTTTCAGGTCGGCAGCAGCGTCCGCAATCTCAGCATCTCCTATATGGGCTTTCAGCCCCATGGAGTCCAATGGCATCTGTAAATCGACCGAGACGTTCTTCAACTTCAGAGTATGGAGTGTGACTTTCCAGTTTAACGCAGTGTCAGTAGTGTCTTTGGGAGTCTCAGTGGTATCTGCAAGCATCACCTGCACATGGGTATCGCTCAATTCTATATTATTGAGGATGGCATCTTCTTTTGTAAGGTCTATGCCATGGCTTTCGAAAAAGAAATGCCCCAGTACTCCTTTGATGCACATACCTTCCATTAAATTGGAGGAGTTGACAGCAACTTGTTTCAAGGTAATGTCATCCACCTCCACTTTCCCTTTGAGTAAAGGCCATGCCTGTACCCGTACGTTCAAACTTCCAAGATTCAGCAAGGTATCGGGATGCTGCACATCAACAGCACTGTCGGCAGGCTGTACCACCAATACACCGCGGACCAACAAATTCAAAGGAAAGCGAAGGTCAATCCGCTCCACGGATATGTCCATACCCGTAGCACCTGATGCAATTGCCGTAGCCTGCTTCCGTATCAAATTCTGTACGGGAGGCACATAAAGCAATATCATCAATATTATAAACAGTATAATAGGAGTAAGCAACACCCACAGTGCTGTTCTCAACCATTTTCTTCTCATCGGAACGTCAATCTTTCATCGTATTTAAAAGTCCTACAAAGTAAACAATTTCTTTCGACATTTGGTTCCCGACAGAGAAAAATCACGTATTCTTCTCTGTTCCCCCATTACGGAAAAGCTGTTGCCTGAGTAATGACATCCTCTATCAAAACGAGGGCGGCAAGGGCGTGTTCTTTCAACTCTCCGGTAAAAGGCACTCCATGAGAAGTTTCCAACAGTTTCAGCAATGCAACCAGTTCCGCTGCTCCAATTAAAGTAAAGAGGGGAATCATTTTGTGGGAGACAGCAGCCATCTCGTCCACATCCTCATTCTCCACAGCCTTCTGCAAACGCTCCGCATTGAGGCGGGTTTCAGCCACAAAACTTTCCAGAATGGACTTTGCCGCCTCGGGGTCATCGACCGAAAAAGCAGTGAGCGAAGAGAATTTATACCCCGGGCAAGCCGAAGTTTCCGAAACTTCCATAACCTCCATCCCTTTGTCCTCCATATTCAATTCATGTAGCAATTCACTGACGGTAAACGGCTTATGCAGGCATCCGGCAAATCCATGCACCGTAAATTCCTCACGCTGCATGTCACTGCGGGCAGTGACAGCAATCACCGGAACAGACTGTGCCTGCGGTATGTTCGAAGCACGAAGCAGTTTCAGTAAATCAAAACCATTAATAGCAGGCATCTGCACATCAGTAAGCAGAACATCAAAGGTTGCAGTGCGCAAGGCATCCAGCAGTTCATCCAGTTGTAAACAAGAGACAGAATTTATACCACTCTGCTGAAGCATGGCGGCAGTAAGGGTAAGCTGAATACGGTCATCATCGATAAGGAGGACATTCTTCAGTGAAGAATGAGGAACGGGGAATGAAGAATTGCCATTCGGCGTGGCAGCACATCCCGATTCTTCATCCTTCATTCTCCGTCCTTCACTCCTTACGGGATAGATAGGAATATATATGGTGAAAGTGCTTCCCTTGCCTGGCACACTGTCTACATCAATCGTGCCTTCAAGCAACTGTACCAGCATACGGACAATGGAAAGTCCAAGTCCAAACCCCTCTTTACCCTGAGCACCCGGTAAGCGGGTAAACTCCTGGAAGATACGTTCCCGGTCGGCAGGTTCCATACCTTTACCGGTATCAGCAATGGCAACTACCAGTCGACGGTCCTCGTAACGGGCAGTCATGGTAACACTGCCTTGGTCCGTAAACTTCACGGCATTGGACAGCAAATTGTTGATAATCTGGCGCAGACGCAAGGGGTCGCAAATATAGGTACCGCCCAGCTCCGGGGCAATGTCGCAATGAAGCGCCAGTCCTTTGGCAGCCGTAAGTGGTTCAAAACTGACGTGTATCTCTTCAAGCAGGCGGGAAGGATGAAAGGTGACCCGGTTGATTTCGGCCTTGTTCAAATCAAGACGATGGAAGTCGAGCAAATCAACGACCAGCTTCAGCAGATGTTCCGATGAGGTTTTCATATTGTCCAGATAGAACCGCTGACGCTCATCCTCCTTCAGAC
>ERZ780025.726-NODE-726-length-11878-cov-2.080352_pt1 | contig 11878 bp, 9 predicted proteins | sample MGYA00511862_ERZ780025 | MGnify/ENA primary metagenome ERZ780025 (study PRJEB29588, sample SAMEA2156186) | human gut metagenome | biome: human gut; feature: human-associated habitat; material: faeces | place: Denmark | collected 2008/2010 ...
AAGAATGGAAGTGGCAAAAGTTCTTCGTTGGACTTGACATACCGTATGTTCAATAATTTGGGTTACTGCCTGAAACGTAGTTTGAAACATAAACCCACAGAACCGCACCTGGGTTTTGTTCCCGACCTGTATGCCGACCTTGATTTTGTGGTGATAGACCCCAAAACGGATGTAAAGACGTATTGCTGCATCCATAACTATGGAGATACAGTGGCGTTTGAATACGGAAAGGAAAAGTTCAAGTTCCCTCCTATACGTGGCAAAGCGGATAACGAGGACGAGTTTGCCGGTTATGAGCCGCTTGAAAGCCTTACCCGGAAAGAACTGGGCAAACTGTCCCACTGTTTGTTCTATACTATTGTCATTAATTATTCCATGCAAGCGTTCCTACCGGATGAATACACGTCAGACGGCACGCTCTGGTTACAGGATAATGAACCGATATTAGCCATGAAAAGCACTTGGATAGACGAGATGTTTCATAAGAACGACGGCTATATGACTCCCATCGTGCTGAATCCCTATCGCAACCACGGGACTATAGATATGGGAAATATTGATGAGCTGATAGATACTTACGCCCTTTCTCTTCTGATATTCTATAAGAACCGCAAAAGACAAAAGGAGTTTATGCCGGGATATACTACCGGAAGGATTGAGTTCAGCCGCAATGATGGTAAACTGATAGACAAATGCAGGCAATTCACGGGGGCAGCCGACCGGCAACAGTTCATGAACTTGTTTTGTGATGCGGTAAAAGATCCTATGCACTATGCCTCCCAAATTGTCCGTGCCTATGGATTTGATACAGACCGGGCAAATGGAATGACGGCTGAATTGTACCTCTACCTGGTCTATAAGACATTCGCCATTGCTGCAAAATATGCCGATTATGAGGTATACAGTGAGATAGGTCGTGTGAGAAATTGTGTCAAGCCGATTGGTGATGCCGATTTTGAGAAGGTCTGTAGCAGTATCAGGGATTTAGTCAAATTAATTTTGTCCGATCCGTCACACATAACATTCAAAATCAGACAGACGTGTTATCTGCTCTGTTGTCTGGAACTGGTGAACAGAAATTCTCATTTGGGAAAAATGCTACAGTGTGAACGCTTTACCATAGATGATTATGTATTGCTTACCTCGGTGATATGGAAACAAGTATCTCAGGAAAGGCAGTCGGTTATGATGAATGGAAAAGCGCAATATCTGGAAAGGATTATCCAGACTTTGCCTCCGCCCCTGTTTAACGCAAACATTGTCCTGAAAAATAAAAACGGTGTGGAAGTGGATTTCCATCATCTGAGTTCCGGAGAGAGGCAGTTCATGCATACACTGTGCACAATGGTTTATCACATCAACAATATCCGCACCATCAAATCAACGACCCGCTTACGTTACCGTAAAATAAACATCGTGCTGGATGAGGCCGAACTCTGTTTTCACCCGGAAATGCAGCGGCGATTTGTTGATGCTTTGATAAAATACTTGTCCGTCACGGGACTGACCTGGTACTGTGCTTTCCATATACTGATTGTCACCCATTCGCCCTTCATCCTGAGTGACATTCCACAATGCAATATCCTGTATTTGGAAGAAGGAAGACAGATAAACGGAGAAAATGCCATCACGGTGAATCCTTTCGGGGCGAACGTGAATGACGTACTGGCTCAAAGTTTCTTTTTGGACAGGGGATTTGTGGGTGAATTCGCTAAAAAGAAAATAGAGGGCATCGTGAGCTATCTGAAGTCAGACAAACTCGTGAAAGACGGTTGGAATATGGATAAGGCGGAACGGTTTATCCATCGGATAATCGGCGAACCCATCATAAGAAAAATGCTGGAGGATATGCTGCATGAGAAAAATATACGTCGATGATAAGGTACGGGCGGCAGCAGATGATTATGCCGCCAATGTGTTCAAGAATCGAAGAGCGGATTTCCAGCAGCCGTTGGACCTGCTGAAAAAATTTCGGGATAATATACTGTCTACGCAAGATACAACCCAAGGCAAAGTTTTGCTGGCATACGTTGACCGTATCCTTGCCGTACATTTTGATCTGCTCCACGCTGAACCGAAACAGATGAACATGCTCATCCATGAGTTCAACACCATACTTCAGGTGAAAGGAAAAACGGAGAAGGACAAGAATGCGCAGACGGAGTCGCTGATGAAAACCAGGATTCAGTACCAAAAGAGCCCCAAAAAGAGCGAAACACATCTTTTTTACGAATGGATAGTTGAGGCTATGCGCTATGATGATGTGTCTTCCCAAATCATCCCCTATCTGAACAGGATCAACATCCGCACGTGTGTGTATTGCAATGCCCAATATGCGGTAACTGCAAGGAAGGTAGGGAAACCGAGTATCCGTTATGAAGCGTTTTTTGAGCTGGATCATTTCTATCCAAAATCGATTTATCCTTTCCTGTGTACGAATTTCTATAACTTGCAGCCAAGTTGCAGTTCATGCAACAAGCATAAGGAACAAAATCCGAGTTTGTTCAATCTATACACCAACGATATCAATGAAACATTGAATCCGTTTCAATTCAGCATACCACATGACAAAGTCGTACTTGAATATTTGAAGAGCAATACAGCGGAAGCCCTGGAGATCTGCTTTGACGCGCCCGGAAACAATCTTTTGAGAGAAAATCATGAAAAGTGTTTCCACATTACTCCACTGTATTCCGCATTCAAGGATGTGGCGGAAGAAATTATCTGGAAACGCAAGGCATGGGATAAGAGCTATATGAAGATGATGGAAAATCAATACGATGGGATGACCATAACTCCTTCCCTTCAGAAACGTATCATTTTTGGTTTTCTGGAGAATGAAACGGACATTCATCTACGTCCGTTGACTAAATTGCAACAAGACTTGTACAATCAACAGGATTTGGTGTAATCTTTAATCTTAGAATAAAAGACACTGATATTTTTATATCCAATGTTGTTATGCATGGTTTCACTATGGCTCATGCCATAACAGCTATGGCTTTGGTCCAGACAGTGGTCGGATACGAAGCTGCATTAACAACATTGACGATAATCACGATTGTTCCTCTATCAAAGATTCTGTTGTCCTTCGTGTGAGGAGTGGAACTTCTTCGTCATGCCCCACAAGTATGTCTTAGGTGAAATAGAATAGATGCGATTAGGAAACCTCTTGATTATTAGTCAAATGTATAGTGCTTTGTGCTTACGATAAATTATAAACAATATACTTTTATGAATGTTCATCTTATAAGGGAAAACGAAAATCAAAATGATGGTTCTTATATCCACTTGTATCGGAATAAACAGATCGGTGCATGGTGTGCATACGGTTATTCCGCATACGGTTTACGTCTTTTTGATAAACAACAAGGCTACATGAATTTTCGTAGTTACTCAGACTGTCTTCAGATGCCGTGTACGGTTACATCCGGAGAATCCCTTGTTTCATTGTTGCAAGGTTCTGTTGAGGTAGGTTCACAAACTGAGACCTATATAAAGTTAAAAATGGCAGATACAATAAATTTTAATGCTTATCAGAAGTGGTTGCATAAGCTGAAAAAGGACGACCCGAATGATGATGCAATAATTGTCACCACACATGTCAGCCAATATGTGCCACGGGACAGTTTCATTCCCGATGGAATGTCTGCATTTGCGCGCAATGTAAAGCGTATCGGTGATTTTATCCTGTCATTGATTGCATTGATCATTTTTTCTCCGTTATTCCTGTTTTGCTATATTGCCATTCGCAGGGAAGATGGAGGAAGTGTCATTTTCAAGCAAGAACGTATCGGTAGATTCGGGCGCCCGTTCTACATATACAAATTCCGCTCCATGCGTCTGGATGCCGAGAAGTTCGGACCGCAGCTTAGTCATACCGGGGGTGAAAATGATTCCCGATTGACTAAGACCGGTCGTTTCATCCGGGCGCACCATTTGGATGAATTACCCCAACTCTACAATGTTCTGCGTGGCGATATGGCATTCATCGGTCCACGTCCGGAGCGAAAGTTTTATATCGACCAGATACTTGAACACGACAAGCGATATACTTATCTTTACCAAATCCGTCCGGGCGTAACATCATATGCCACACTATATAACGGCTATACGGATACGATGGAGAAGATGCTCCGACGTTTGGAATATGACCTTTATTATTTAGGACATCGCTCATGGTGGTTCGACTTTAAAATTCTGTTGAACACATTCTGTTCAATTGTACTCGGAAAGAAATTTTAAAAGATTAATAACTTATATAACAGATTGATAATGAAAGCTTGTTTTATGGGCTTGGGGTATATCGGACTGCCCACAGCCATCATTGCCGCCAAGCACGGCATTCAGATTACAGGAGTTGATATTAACCCCCAGGTAGTGGATATGACGAATGCAGGACATCTGCATATCATTGAGCCGGGTATGGAGGAGATGTTGCAGGAGGTGGTGAATGCCGGCTCGTTGAAAGCTTCCATAAAGCCGGAGGTGAGCGATGCTTATTTTATGGTAGTTCCCACCCCGTTCAAAGGAAATCATGAACCGGACGTTAGTTATGTGGAAGCCGCTACACGTGCCGTATTGCCATTATTAAAGGAAGGCGACCTTTATGTCATCGAGTCCACTTCACCCGTAGGCACCACCGAAGCGATGGCCCGCCTCATTTTCAGTGAACGTCCTGAATTGGAAGATAGGATTTATGTGGCTTATTGTCCCGAACGTGTATTGCCGGGCAATGTGATTTACGAACTGATACATAACGACCGGGTCATAGGCGGTTTAAATCCTGAATCTACCGATAAGGCCATTGGATTTTATTCTCAATTCGTGCAGGGAACACTTCATAGAACCAACTGTCGTACTGCTGAAATGTGCAAACTGACGGAGAATTCCAGTCGGGATGTACAAATAGCCTTTGCGAATGAACTTTCCTTGATTTGTGACAAGGCCGGTATCAATGTGTGGGAACTTATCAATCTTGCCAACAAACATCCGCGGGTTAGCATCTTGCAGCCTGGTTGTGGCGTGGGAGGTCATTGTATAGCTATTGACCCTTATTTTATCACTGCTGATTTTCCAGCAGAGAGTAAATTGATTGCCGATGCCCGTGAAATTAACAACTATAAGAGTTTTTGGTGCGCAGAAAAAGTGAAAAATGCCATGCTGGAATTTGAACTGAAACATCATCGGAAACCTTGCGTTGCCATGATGGGGTTGGCTTTCAAACCGAATATCGACGATTTGCGTGAGAGTCCTGCAAAATATATTACCACGAAAGTGATGCAGAGTTGCAATAATGCCAATATCCTGGTTGTGGAACCCAATGTAAAGGAGCACCATGTGTTCAAGTTAACAGATTACAAAGAAGCCTACGACAAGGCGGACATCGTGGTATTCCTTACAGCACACACTCCGTTCAAAGAATTAGAATGGCGAGAGGATAAGGTGATATTGGACTTTTGTGGAATATTCAAAAAATAGTGAATATATGAATATTTTAGAACTGACAGGTATGAAATCGACTAAATACGGCGGAGTAGAATCCTACTTCGCTGAATTGGTCAAGATATGCCGTGTTGATAAATTTATTTTTGTATACGAGTCGATGCCAATCAGTGAAAACTATGTAAATGACATCAATAAGTGGGGGGGGGTAATACTTTGTAAACAAAGCATTTCCACATTTCAATATTTCAAATTTGTGATAGGTGTCATCAAACGTGAGAAAATAGACATTGTTCATTTTCATTTTGGAAGTTATCTTATTGCACCATTCTTGCGAATTCTGTTTCCCCGGATTCGGATTATTTCAACCCGCCATAGTGAAATCTTTGTTTCCAACAAACTTAAAAAATTATATCTGAAGTTCTGTTTTTTTCCTTTTGAAAGATTCCTTTGTGTCAGTTGTGGCGCAAAGAAAGAAATGATGGAAGGCGTAGGTTTTTCTTCAAAGAGTGAAGTCCTATACTTGGGAGTCCGGAAAAAAAAGATTGTCAACCCAAATCTGAAAAAAACATTGGACATACCAAAGGGGGTAGTCGTGTTGACTACAATCGGATTCAATATTCGTATCAAGGGATTCGATATACTTGTCAAAAGTATTCAGAGTCTGATGGACTCCAACAGACTTAAAAACGATATAATAGTGCTTGTCATCGGAATTAGCGAAAATTCTGAAGACAGTAATAGCTTGAGGCAATTGATTGCCGAGGCCGGATTGAATAGAAAGATTATGTCTTTGGGAATACGAAATGACATTAATGATATTTTGAATATTTCTGATATTTACTTGCAGCCTTCCCGTACAGAAGGACTTTCTCTTAGTATTATGGAGGCCCTAAACTATTCGTTGCCTGTTATTGGTACACGAGTTGGGGGCATTCCTGAAATCGTACATGAGGGAGAAAACGGATATCTTTTTGAAAAAGAGAATGTTGAAGAGCTTTCTGACAGGATTGAGATACTTGTTAATAATCGTGAAGTCCGAGAAATGATGGGTAGAAAATCAAAAGTAATATCCAGTCGGTTCACGCTTGCAGACGGTGTGGAAAAGTTAGCTTCGATATACCATCAGACCAATTGATTTGCCGCTGACACTCTATTGTCATTCAGGTTGCAATTGAGATTAAAAAATGTAGGATAGTTATAAATGCAGTCATCAAACAAACGCATAGCACGCAATACGTTAATGCTTTATATACGGACATTCGTAATGATGCCCGTATCTCTATATACTTCCAGGATTATATTGGAAGTGTTGGGAGAGAACGATTTTGGAGTATACAATGTTGTTGGCGGCTTTATCGCACTTCTGTCTTTTATTAATTCCGCAATGACAAAGGCCACCCAACGTTTTCTGAACGTGGAATTGGGAAAAGGCAATCACGACAGAGTCTCGAGGGTTTATTCCATGAGCCTTCTGATACATTTTGCAATAGCGGTATTTATCGGCTTCGTATTGGAAACAGTGGGGCTCTACTTCTTTGAAACAAAATTGAATATTCCTCCGGAAACACAAGATGCAGCACGGGTTGTGTACCATATTTCTGTAGTGACCGCTTGTCTTCATTTTATCAGGATTCCTGATGAGTCGAGCATTATTGCATATGAGAGGATGTCTTTTTTCGCTTATGTCAGCATCATTGAGGTAATGGCAAAATTGGGAACAGTATTTCTCCTTTTTGGGGCTGAAGACAATCGTCTGGTGTTGTACGCCGTTGCCCTTATGACCGTTGGGATATTGTTGAATATCATTTATGCCATTTATTGCAAGCGTAATTTCACGACTTGCAGATTCCGGTTCTATTTTGACATAAAGCTGCTGAAAGAAATGCTTTTCTTTTCTTCATGGAGCCTTTTCGGCGGTATAGCCCATGTCGCATCCATACAAGGCATATCAATACTTTTGAATATTTTTTTCACGGTTGCTGTCAATGCGGCAATGGGGGTAGCCTCGCAAGTGTTCAGTGCTGTCAATACTTTGGTTACAAACTTTCAGAAAGCGGTGCAGCCACAGATTGTCCAGTCCTATTTTTCAGGGGATAAATCCAGATTTCTGGAACTTGTTTTCCGCTCGTCAAAATTGTCGTATTTCCTGCTCTTTTTCGTCGCTTATCCGTTGATTTTGATTTGTCGGCCTGTCGTTGAGTTATGGCTTGTCTGTGTCCCTCAATATACAGTACAGTTCATTCAGCTTTATCTCATCTTCCTGCTTATTGATGCATTATCCGGAAGTCTTTGGGTGTCATCTGAAACAATAGGCAATATAGCCAAGTATCAGTTTACCGTTTCTTCGATGATAATTATGAATATTCCGATTATATATGTATTGTTCAAGTTCGGTTGCAGTCCCGTCTATGCGGTGATTGTCAGAATTGCCATCAATTTCATTACTCACTGTTACAGAATATTCTATCTCAAACACAAAGTGAATTTCCCGGTTAGGAGGTATGTCGTGGAAGTGATGTTTAGGTGTCTTTGGGTGTCGGTCTGCATCATTCCGGTCCCATTCTTTTTGCATAAATTTCTAACCTCAAGTTGGGGTAGTCATATACTTGTCGTATTGACCAGCCTTATCATTTCCGGACTTGTTATCTATAAATTCGGGCTTGATGCTAAAGAAAGAGGGTTCGTAATCAGTACGGTAACAAATAAATTCATGTTCTTAAAAAAACAATAAAATGTAGGGAATAAAGGTGGTGGCAACAGTATACAATACACTCCGTTGCGATTTGTATCCTTTTAAACAGCAGCTTGTTACGGGGCTTTTGGAATTCCTTAATTTGGTCAAATTGCAATGTTTGTTACCAGCGGTTCGTTTCATGCGCTCGTTTTTTCATATGCCGTTCTTTGCTGTCAATGGAGATAAGGACAACTGCATGATTACTTTTCTCGATAATATCGGTTTGCAGAAACGTACTATCAGTGAAACAGATAAAGAGGAAAAATACAAAGAAGTTCTTTGGGCAGATTATAGTGCTGCGGATGTATTTCTTGCAGAAGAAAGGAAGAGGAACTTAAACTTTTGAAATAATGGAAAGGGACATTCGTATAGACATACTTAAAGGCATCGGCATAATCCTTGTCGTTTGGGGACATGCCACCGCAATCCTTATAAAGGAAATTTGCATTTTCCATATGCCTTTGTTTTTCTTTTTGGCCGGTATGTTTTATCATCCCAAACAAGGATTTATTCAATCAAGAGCAAAGCGGTTGCTTATTCCCTTTGGGGAATATTCTCTGATATTCGCTGTATTTTATTTTAGCATGGGGTTGCAGGGAATACCGCTTGATAAACTGAGCATCCATCATATCGCCGCATTTGATGGTCCGTTGTGGTTCTTGGTCGCTCTTTTTTATATATGTGTCATATATTATTTTTTGGACAAAACCGTTAAGAAACAAAACGTTATTCTTATCGTTTCTTTTGTAATTGGGCTGGCTGTCGCATATTCCAAGATCAATTTGCCGTTTTATATCGGGCAGGGGCTGTTCTCTTTGCCATTCTATGCTGTCGGCAAATGGATGAACGACAAAGGGCTGACACAAGCAGAGGGGGCAATTAAAAAAGCAACCGTTATTGCTATAGCCGGATATATCATAGCCATAGCGTTCTGCCGTTTGGCACATTATCAATTTGATATTTCGCAACTGAAATTTTCCAGTTTCCCGTTTATATTCTATGCCGGAGCTTTCTGTGCCATATATCTTTTGTTGAATTTCAAGCCTTTCAACAAGATAACAACTACAAACAGAATATTGGCATCTTTGGGAGCTAATTCACTCACGATAATGGCTATACACGCTCCTTTTCTGTGGTTGTTCAGGGATTTTATCAGAACAAACAGTAGCTTTTATAACACAAAACTGGGGGGGGTAATTTCAAACTTAATCACTTTTGTTATCTTCATAACATTGAGTTATTTAATTGCCCTTGGAATAGAACAATTAAAAAAACTGACAGCTAAAAATCATGGATAATCCGAAAGTATCAATCATTGTACCGATTTATAGAGTAGAGGAATATATTGAGCGGTGCGCTGAATCGTTGTTCGCCCAAACGTTTGATGACATTGAATACATCTTTGTGGATGATTGTTCTCCAGACAAGTCGGTGGAGATCTTGCAGAGAACTCTGGAAAAATATCCGCATCGAAAGAGGCTGACACGAATTGAGAGGTTGGCGTCTGAAAGCGGGGGGGGCGGCGTTCTTCTAGCAAAGCGTCGAGGCACCCAACGACAAGGGATTCAATTGGCCTCTGGTGATTACACGGTTCATTGCGATAGCGATGACTGGATGGATGTGCATGCCATAAAGGAACTATATGCTTTTGCCCTATCCGGCCATTACGATATGGTCTTTTATGATTTCTATCGTAGCGATGGTGTTTCTACATATGCTTCCGCCCCGCGCAAGGTTTCTACCAATAATAAAGACTTCCTGATGTCATCATTGCTTTGCGGGCGGTTGATGGGGAGCTTGTGTGGCGCTTTGATCAAACGTAGTCTTTACGATGGGATAACATTTCCAAGGCAAAATATGAACGAGGATCTGGCGACGATAATCCAATTGGTTTGGAATAGCCGGAATGTAGGATACTTGATGAAACCATTTTATTACTATTTTTTTAATCCTGCGTCAATTACAAGTTATGGCAGTGCTGAGATCCAGATTAATAAACTCAATCAGCGTAAGGAGAATCTTGATCTGATTTTCACCTTTCTTCGCTCCAAAGGTATTTATGAAAAGTATACAGACGAGATAAATGCGCTGAAAGTTGGTTCAAGAATGTATCTTGATAGATATATGCTGATGCCGCGAATCCGTCGGATTTGGCACAATACATATCCGGAAATCAACAGTATTACAGTCATTCGTCACAGCAGGATGCGTACTCTCAGTAAAATCGAGTATTTCGGTTCTTTGCTTGGTGTATATCCCATATTCAAATACATTAAAAATATATGGAAAGACTTAAGGAAATAGATATTATCAGGACGTTCGTAATCATTCTGCTCGTGCTCTATCATGCTCTTGCGCCCTATTGCGGTGGTTGGGATATGCCTTCCTATGCCCAACCCAATGAAGGATTTTACTGGGGAGGAAAACTGGCATACAGTGGAATGCTGGAGACTTTTGTCCTGATTTCCGGGTATGTATTCGCCTTTTCGCTCCAAAAGAAAGTCATTTCTTTCCGATTATTACTAGCCGGTAAGCTGAAACGGCTGTTTGTGCCGTGTATGTGTTGGGGCATTATCATGACATTGATATTCTTTGGTCCGTCAAAACTTCTTAATCTGGAACATTTTTGGAAAATTATTGGGGGATACGGACATCTTTGGTTTCTTCCGATGCTCTTTTGGTGCTTTTTAATGGAATATGGCATACAGCACTGTCTCAAGGGACGTAACTTGATGTTAGTACTCATGATTATTGCTATTCTGCCTTGGCCGGGCATTCCGTTCCGTTTTAATCAATCGCTTTATTATCTGCTTTTTTTCCATCTTGGTGGAATTTTCTTTAGAAATCGTGAGCGGCTGAGAACTGTCAATTGGTCAACAATATGCATTTTATCGGCTGTTTATATGGGGTTATTCTTTGCGGTAACATTGGTTTTGGGAATGGACGGGATGCGTCCGGAACTGGCATCGGACTTGAAAGTAAAAGTTTTAATCCTGTTTGTCCACCATACTCTTAAAATGGTAAGCTATGGATTAGTCACAATTATCTATGTCGCTGTATTTATAAAACTGGAAGACAGATGCAATGGAAAACTATACACTGTATGCCGAAGTATCGCAATGAATTCGATGGGAATATATGTGATGCAAGAAATAGTTCTGAGACTTATCTATTATAGAATGGGGGGGGTATTTTTGTATACCAAAGAGTTAACTCCGTTGGTCGCCTTCGTGGGCACTTTCATCGTCTGCTATGTATCAAGTGTGATTATAGCCGGATGCAAATACACCAAATTTCTGTGTTAGTATGAATGTGTCCTATTTTATTTACCTAATAAATTACAACGATGAAATATCATTACGAGGCAGTTCCGGTACTGTTCAATATACTTCTGTTTTTTCTTATGCTGTATCCGTTTCCGAATGTGTATAGATATGGCTGTGAATTTAGAAAACGATATACAGACATCTTGGATTATGCAGTATACGGTGTCCTGCTGATACTGTTTTGCACTTTCGGCTATGCGGATAACGATTTCTATCACTACGAGGGGCTTTTCAAACGTATCTGTTCAACCGGATTAAACGTGCATCTTGAACCCGTTTACTATTGGTTGATACGGAATGTCACTTCAAACTATCTGGTATGGCGGGGGTTTTTGTGGGGGGGGGCGGGGGGTTTTTTTGAAGGCATCCC
>ERZ780025.731-NODE-731-length-11815-cov-1.895153_pt1 | contig 11815 bp, 6 predicted proteins | sample MGYA00511862_ERZ780025 | MGnify/ENA primary metagenome ERZ780025 (study PRJEB29588, sample SAMEA2156186) | human gut metagenome | biome: human gut; feature: human-associated habitat; material: faeces | place: Denmark | collected 2008/2010 ...
CTTCAAACGGTATATAATCATATCCTTGTAAATAATACCATTGTCGTTGACTGGAAGTAGACTGTAGGTTCTCTTCTTCCAGCGTTAAGGTAATGTCTGCCGGATTAGTAACAGGGTCGGCTCCTGTTAAGTCTCCTAAAAGAGTAAAGGTATCAGTTCCAACAATACGAATAGACTTACTGACTAATTCGTCTTTTACAGACTGGTCAAGGTTATCCCAAGTCATTGTCACATTTTTGCCAAATGTTACATCGCCATTTTTATTCCATTTAATATTTTTATTGGCAAAATGACCAGAACCATCCGTTTTGATTAATACAGAATTACTACGAGTACCAATACTGCCTTCTCCGTCAAAATTTAATTGAAGCAATGGGTTCTGGATGGTCCCACCAATGCCACCACGATTAAACCAAGCTCCATAATCCTCTGTGTAATTAAGTATAGTGTCAGTAGGTTGGTATTGTGTGACTAGTTCTCCTGCCTCTAATTGTGGTGAAGAAAAATAAAATATTGATTCTCCTGCATTATCAGAGGTATCAAAAGTTGGGACAATGGATAGAACCAATGCTTCTTCTGCCTGTTTCGGAGCTTGTAATTCAAATGTTACTTTTTTACGAGACCATATATTCGTGTCAGCAATAGGTATTTGAACGGTTCCTATTGCTTTATCATTTTGTAAAATAGATAATTGACATGCTTGCCCCGCATATATCCAAAAAGAGAATGTATATTTTTTCCCGATATGTTGCGCGAACCACTCTTCAGATTGGGCTATCATGCTTATGATTTTAGAGGCACTATATACATTGCCGATTCCAGTAGGGTTTTCTATTTGAGTGTCAATAGTAATTGCAGATGTAAAATTAACATCTAAAGAATTAACGAATACATTCCTATGAATTTTTCCGGCATAAAAAGTTGCAGCAAAACCATTCTCATCACCAGCAGTTAATGTTCCAGAAATATGAGCAGATTTTGAAGCAAAAAGTTTCTGTAAGTAACCTCCATATCCTTCTAATTGACCAAATACCGGATCTGTTATTCCATTCAATTTGCCAACACGTATTTTACTGGCATCGCCAAAGTTAGCAACACTAGACAGTAAGATGATATTGAAATCCGACACCCAAACTTCATCTGAAGGAGATATCTCACTTAAATCCAGTTTTACTGTTCGCAAATAACGTCCAGAATAATCGACAGTTATTGTGTGCAATTTATATTGCCAATCTGTTGTAATAGAAGTGGTTTCTTCTCCATCTGTTCTTGTTCCATCTTGGTATTCTAATGAAACTTTGCAATTGACAGCTTTATTGGCTTTGATCTTATACGAGATAAGAACGCGGTTGGGGTTTTGAACATATTTGTAGAAATCTTGTTGCAGACCAATGAAACCGTAATATATAGCGTCATTTCTTTTAAAATGACAAATGCGATTATTGTCCGCTTCTGATAATATGTAATCAGTGGTTACTGCTTCTGTTCCTCGCACTATATATTGTGATTCGGAATCTTCATAATCAGGAGGTGCAATATTTGAAGGCCAACATAAACTCTCATTACGTCCAATACCGTCAATCACATCCATATATGGGGCATTATCGTCAGACCCAGTTAAATATATGGCTCCAGATCTATTTATATCAAACAGATTGGTAATTCTGGCAAAGTCTAAGATTTCTTCTGTTTTGGGCACATCTCCTTCTAACAGTGCTCCGATGAAATACTGTTTTTCAACAATATCATTTGTACTAGAATCTACAGTCTTATCTATTCCATAATCCAATACGCACATTAACGAATAAATAAGATTCTTTCCATCAAAATATTGTCTTCTAACTATATCCCCAGTCCGTAATCCTTGTGTCTTTTTAGAATCGAACTGGAGAGAAATTTTATATTTCTTGTATTTATATATAGACATTATGATATTTCTTCTACTAAGTCTCCGGAACAGGCATCGCTGACCCACCAAGACCCGTTAGTCACTGATTGTTTCTGCACTTCCAATTCATATATTGTCATTTTTTTACGAATTGTCAGATCATCAAATGTTGCACTGATGTTGCCGGTCAATTTGTTTTGAATGATACCCCAGCCACTTCCGGCAAAACCACTGGAAAAAGTGACAGAACCTATGTCGTTGACAAAATAGGCATTACCATAGTGCTTAACTCCATTATCTAATGCCAACCAATAGATTGAATCATCAAAGAATAGCTCGTTGGGGAGGAGACGGGTTTTAGAATCTGCTATTCCAATTGATTTTTTTCCTTCAATTGGTTTGTCAAAAACAAAAAAATCAGCATCTGTAGAAAACATTAAGCTGGATGATTTTCGATTTAATGGGGCATATAAACTTAATGATTCTACATAGCCAAATGATGATTTTATTGTTTCAGAGATTTGTACTGTATCATCATCAACTACCTTATTATATTTAAATGGAGCCTCAAAAAATACGCTATCACCATCACTGTAAAATCCTGGTCCATCTTCTGATTTTAATCTAATATAACGTCTGAATATTACGCCAGAATCTTCAGACGATTTTTTGTATGTTTCAATCAATATATTTCCTAGATTATGTCCTGCCTTAAATGATTCAGGGAAATATGCAGAACCATATTTGGAAATCATTTCATATTCACCATCATCATCATAAATACTGGTTTGCAGGTTAATTTGTTTGGTATTATCGTCTCCCAGATTTAATATTTTGTTAGACGCAGAAAATGAGATAACATTATTATTCTTGGTATGAATAATGTAATCACCATCAAATTGTATGCCCCCTGTTATAATATTCAAATCCCCTGTTAATTGAGCTAACCGTTTGGCCGAAATAGCTAATACACTTGTATTATCAAATCCCAAATCTACACCATACAAAGCGGTAATGCCGGATTGGAATGTGCTTGTACCTTTTACAGACAAGTTTCCGGCAACCGTTCCATCTTTCATGGTCCAGCTTACATCTTCTTTATTTGAATTCCCAGAATGATAAAACTCGTTTCCTTGATAGCTTATGCCATTCTTGGATATTTCTAAATCTCCAAGTTTAATATATCCACTACAAATAACATCACCGTTTAATGCGATTATATCATTATCATAACTCATAACATTACAATCGTTAATGTATAATCCATGTGTAGGGAGATGCAATTCACCATTAATCGAAACAATATTTTTCTGCTCTTGTGAGTTGCTTTCGGACGTTTGGTAAACATCCAATATTTTTACCCCATTGTCTCCGGCTGCAAAACCATACAATGCCTTTAATAAACCGGCCATAGAGTCACCATTTATGGAAACAAACCCACCGGTACCACTTCCGCCACCTTCTTCACTGCTTAAACTACTTATAATAGTATTTGCTAATAGATATGCAGAGTTCTTTCTGGTTATATTTTCATATTCATGTATTTCAAGATTGATTTTTTCTTCATTCACAACATAACCATCCACATAATCCGAACCTGTAAAATCTGGAAGGGTTTCGTGTGAAGCTTGTTCCATCCCTGTTAAGAACCGGTTGTACATTGTTTCCAATGCACTACCTTTCTTAATTTGTGATATACCTTCATTTAACTTTGCCATTATTCTGCCACTTTTACGGTTTTTGATAAAAATCCTGATATAGATGCTTTATAGGAGTTAACTTTTGCTTGAAGAGATACAAACTTTGCCAAATTAGCTGGGGGTTGAGGTCCCATCATAGTTGGAGTCATCATTTGAGATAATGCTCCTAGCCAGTCAACCAATAAAGTTGCTAATTGATTTCCAAGTACTGCCGGTTCATTGGCACTGCCGCTACCCAAATACACTCCATCTTCTTTGATTATAATTTCTTTTGCATTATATTTTGCCAAAATTTGTTGGGCATCAAGAAGTATTTGACTTTTATCATGTTGGGATAAAATATCGTCAGCGGTTATTTTGAATATACTTTTATCACTTTCTCCTTCTCCTTTAGCAACTTCCGACAATATCGAAACAGGGGTGTAAGTCGTGTGAGCATGAACACCTGTCTTTTCCAATTCATCTACATCTGGAGCATCCTCTGAATCTTCCCATTCTTTTGTTTCTGTTGCTCCAATAATTACTTTGTTATGCGCGTCTACTTGTATTGTGTCTGCATGAGAGTATTGAATAACATATTCGCGTAATGTTTCAGGGTCTGTTGTTATTACGACATCCGAATAAAGATAGGGGATAACCACTAAACCATTTTCATTATTTTGAATGGCTGAAAGATATACGCCTTCATGTAAACCAACTGGAAGTCCGTCATCAATAGCTTGTTTGTCTGTAAGTGTATGAGTATATTCCTGTACATCAACAGTTCCGCACAGTTCTCCATCTGTATGTATTTTAACAACAAAACCAGATATTTTGGCTGTGTTTTTTATAACGTTATTTCGTGGGTTTACCAATTTATGAAATGCAATTTGTCGTATAGCATCATAAATAGCACTGTTTGCGCTTAAATCGCTTGTAATTTTATCTGCCATAGTTTTGTTCTTTTTCTGGTTTGGCAATACAGTAGGGGAGTTTTAAAGTCTGCCTAAAACCGTTAACACCAAATTTTGTGTTGATTTCTTCAATAAGATACCAACCTTGTTTTTCAGGTTCGCGTTTATCAAGTAAAACGACTTTCATTCCAGATTCCAAATGCCTCATGCCTAAATTAGTTCTGTGTAAATCTCCGAAGATAGTAATACTACCCTCAACGCCATTTCTATTATATCCTTCAAAAAATGCCTCGGCTTCTTTTATTAATTCGTCCTCGCTAATGCCAATTTTGGATGATACATAAGGGATTACGTTGTACGCACTTAGGTTTACTCTATCCTTAGTCTTTGATTTGGGGATAGCTCCAAGTTTTAGGGATTTCTTACTAAGTTTTGTTTCATTCAGAATTTGGAATTTCTTATGTTCTGTATCATTTTGTCCAGTCCATTCTGGATTTAAACGAACTGTTACATTATACTTGATTTGTTTGTTACCCTCAAACTTGAATCCTTCAGCGGAGACCGCTAAATATCGGGGATCACAATTCATCAAAGTTAAATTGTCTTGAGCTACATGATAATCAAATTGTATTTGAGGAGTATCAGAACTTCCATCTGTATTTAAAATAGAGCTGGCAACATTTCCTGATAAATAAGTATGCCCTACCATAACATAAGGAGTTCCATCTGTATCTTTCCTAATAAAACTATATAGCCCGTATTTATTCCATTCTGTTAATACATCCGCAACTGTCAAATCTTCTGTTAACTGAATCTTTCCAATATTAATGTCCCTTTCTGCTGTTTTGGGATGCAATTTTAACCCTGTTCCTCTTAATAAATCGTATTTTCCTCCCTCTTTCAACAAATCGTTTACTGTAACAGTCATTGGGCCTAATTTAACGACATTTTTTCGTTTTAGCCCACTCGCCAGATTCTCACATTTGATTTCAATAGGTGTGCTTACACTGCATTTTACGATATAACCGTCAAAATCGGGAACGTTCTTGACAAATGCCTCTTTCTCCATTGCCTGAAGTCTCTCGGTCGCATTTTTGAAGACCTTTCCTCTATCTTTATAATAGCCTAAATATATCCGGATACGTTGTCCTACCTTAAAATCAGTCGGCTGGGCTGTCGAATATCCTTTTCGCTTTTCTACAACTGTACCGTCTATTAAACGCTCTGTATAAACAGTAGTTGCACCTTCTTTTTCTATGTTCTCGGAAGTTATAGTGCGTTTAATTACGGTTCCTCTTGGGAATCTGACAGAAGCTGAATTAATAAGTTTCTTATAAGTATCGTTTATCTCAATACTTTCACATTCCCGAATAACAAGGCATTTATTTTCATCTGGATCGTTAATTTCTATAACGTCACTATTAGCTTCCCATATTAGGATTTTACAGCACAATATATCAAGGCATTCTTTACCATCTATAATTATTGCTTCTGGAAGTTTCATACTTAAATGGTGTTAGAAGTTAATGATTCAATCATTTGAGCGGCTTGATTAGCAGCAGATGCTTTAACCTTATCAAGAAGAACTTTGGCCCAACCTTGTTTTTTCATTTGAGAGATTTCAAGGTTTGTTCCATTTATGGTATCTTGCACTACATTAACCGCGTCATCCGGTTCAACGGCAACACATGTAAAACTATATGGTTGAACATTCTTAAAGCCTTCATTTTGCCCCATATTGAAGTCTTTTATCAGAATTTGTGTCACATTGAACTGTTGAAACATGAGATTAAATACCTGGATAACTCCTTTATGTTGCATCAATGTTATAAATTTGGAAACTTCTGCATACGGATATACATCCGGATAATTGCTAACAATCTTTCCTGTTACAGTAAAATTTATATCGCCTCCTGAAATCAATTCTTTACGTGAATAATCTCTTCCTTGTACCTTGGTTAATACAAGATTGTTAGAACTTTGTGCTTGCACTATAGCACCTAAGTCTAAGAAAACAGGATCGCCGGGCACCTTTACTTCCGTAGCAGTGTTAAGTGATGAACTGGCAGCAGCTTCATTGCTCAATCCTTTTATTTTATCCCAATAAGTATTGAATTGAACCGTTTGAACCTGGCCGCTTTCATTTTTAATCCAAAGAAGTAAACCTTCATTGGCAGGTTTACCTTGATACTTTAATACAACCCCTTGTTTATTAAAGGTATCTTCATCTGCCTTCTGACCGTTCGTTATGATTTTCTGAAGCTCTTGACCTTGGTTCTTCTGATAGGCTGCGGTGGCATTCTTTCTGTCCAACTGGCGTATATATTTGGGATAAAGATCGTTGATGGTAGCAAAAGTCATTTGCATCATCGTTCTTTTGGCTGCATAAACAAATACATTACTATATCCTCTATTGGATATAAATTTCAATTGTCCATCTCTTTTTCTATGATTAGCTGCATAAAAGGCGGCATTCACACCGGTGTTTGCCAGCCCTTTACCAACATTAATCGTTAAATTAGAAAATGTAGAGCTTATAAAACTCATATTACATCATATTTGCATTAAAATCTTGAACTACATCTAACAAGTCGGTTGCTAATTCTTGTTTTACGTTTGTTATTGCCGCAACTTGTCTATCATCTGTCATATCAATTGTTTGATGATCCACGCGCATTAGATTTTCTATTCGTACTATTAATTGTTTAGGAGCTGCATTATAATTATTATGACTCCTATATTGAGACTGGTCGGCTCCGTTATGAAGGCTGGAGGCTAAATCTTGCTCTTTGTTACCAGCCGTAGGGTCCCACTTAAATGTATCTTTAGCATTTTTAGGGGTATATATTTTCCCACTTTTATCTACCCACTGTGGAGTAGCGTATGGAGCTATTGTTTTAGCTATATACTGTGCCCCGTCAAAAATCGCTTTATCACCTTCTTTTTGTGGACCATAAAAACCACCCGTAGGAAGAACATCTCCTTCAGAAAGAAGATTTTGAATCGGTATTCTATTTATGAACGGAGCGAACAAAGATTTATGTCCGGAATACAAATCGTTATACCAAGAAACTAACTTATCAAAGGTTTCAGTAATATAATCTATTGCTTCTTGTTGACTTTCTAGTTTATATTTCCCCGGATTGTTAACAATATCTTGTACATGCTTTGACCATCCTTCTGTTCCAAATAGCCCTTTAGTTGGATCAAACAACGGCCCAAATAACCCTTGTAATACTTTCTGGGTTCTTGTTGGATCTATTGTTTCTCCAGACTCAAAATCTTTAAGAATTGAAGCGTAATCATCCCATGCACTTATTGTTCCTTGCATAATTTGAGCTAGATGACGTATATATGCTTGTGAGCGGTGTACATCACCTTCAGTCATCTTATCATGGAATGTTTCTGTGCTGATCCAGTCCCATCGAGAATCCCAACTACCCATCTTAGGTATAAACCTGTCTGCTGCATTCTTTAGTATATTCGATAAATCTTCCGAACTACGAGCAGAAGTGGCATTGTGCAAAAGATATTTGCTTAAAGCCATATTCTCTTTAGAATTATGGTCTGCTAATTGAGCCAGCATCATTTGGACGGCCACTTGTTCGCTTATATCTCCGTTTTTTGCAAAGATATTAGTATTGGTTCCACTTAAAGTACGGCCATGTAACTCATACGCATAATAATTTTCGCCGTTCAGACCTTTTTTGACAGTCTGTTTCATTCCCAGTGCACTGGACAATGACTGGAAGGCTTTATCTACACCTGTCCATTGGTCTGCGGCTTCTAATCGTTTTAGTAATTCCGGGCCTCTACCTGCGGCTGTGTCAAAGAATTTGGTTTGATCGTCTACATTTTGTTTTTGACCATTCTTTTCTATCCAGTAACGATGCCATAATTCCGTAGACTGGGCGATACGCTCGTTTTGGGTTAACAATTCATTATTGAAAATACGCATATTTCCAATCATTAAGGCATCTGGATCGGATAGATTCAACTTGTCAACATTCAAATTACGATAGCTTTGTGCCCATGCTTCATTGGCTTGACGAGCAGCTTCTGTAACTTTATGTGCCCGATATATTTGATAAACTAATGTTCCTATGCCAACAATGGCTCCAGAAAGCCAACCGATATAGGGAATTGAAAGAAATAATTTCCCCAATCCTAAAAGAGAAGCATTACTGATTTTAGTTAATATATTAGCAACTTTACCACCTCCAATGCTACTATTTGCAATAACATTGCCCGCTGTATTTCCTCCAACAAACCATTGTTTAATTTTACTTCCACCATGTAGTAAACCTCCACCTAACGCATTGAAAATAGCCTGTCCCTTACTTAAATTATGGCGGTTTTTTTCTATATTATATATACGTACCATATAAGTAAGTGCGGTAAATAGTGGCTTTAAAAAGAATTTAGATAGCCAATCCCCCATGAATACTCCGCGAATCATTAATGCCGTACTTAATATACTTTGTCCAATGCCAGCAATAATCCCTAATTCCATTTGAACTTTTACAAACCATACAATTCCATTTTTTAGCCAATTGGGTAGGAAATTCCAAATAGACATGATCTTTTTAAATACATCAACGATAACATCTAATACTTTAATGAACATGTCCATTGCATTTCTCAATGCAGTTGCAAATTCTGTGGATTTCATTAACTCAATCATGCGTTGTAGAAAGTCTCGGATTACCCCTTGCATTTGTTCAAACCCTTGCATTCCTGTTTCTGTAAATGCCGAGGTCATCTGATACCAAAGACCTTGTATGGTGTTTTTCTTTTCGTCAGCAAGGTCGGACGCAAGCCCCATTGATTTTTTATTGAGTCCGGTTACTTCTTGCATTTTTGCTACATTATTTATTAATGCTAGTGCGCCTGGAGCTGCTGTTACCCGAAACATCTTGTTGATTAGTGTTGAGAAATCACCAGCACTCATGGTTTGCTGTTTTTCATGTAAATCACTTAAAATGTCAGAGAGATTCCGAAGATTTCCGTTTTTATCTTTGGTGTTGATGCCTAATATGTCCCATGCTTCTTGACCTCTTTTAGTAGGGTTCATCATATTTAATAGCATCATACGTAACGTAGTACCTGCGTGAGAACCTTTGATACCGGCATCGCCTAATACACCAAAAGCTGCCGAAGCAGTTTCAAAATCTAACCCTGATTGATGGGCGACAGTACCGGCATATTTAAATGATTCAGCTAATTCTAACAATGTTGTATTCGTTTTTGTGAACGTCATCGTAAGAATGTCTGCTGTGTTATCCATTTGTTTTGCTGGGATTTCATAAGCGGTCATAATGTTGGTTACAACATCCGCTGTTTCTCCCAAATCTGTATCACCTACAAGTGCAATATCTGATATAGGCCGGATGGCATGTTTTATTTGATCGACATTAAATCCTGTCATAGCTAAGAATTTTCCAGCTGATGCAACTTGTGGGGCTGTATATTTAGTCTCAACACCGACTTGGCGCATGAGCTGGTTCATTTCATTAAACCGACCTTCAAACCCTACACCTTTATCGTGAGTCTGGAGGATATTTTTTGTCGTTTTGGCTATATTGTCATAGGTAGAAGCATCTCTAAATACAGAAGTTACCCCAGACATTAAAGAGCTAAGCCCATAGGCAATTCCCATACCCTTAATCATTTCGCCTGCAACATTTGTACCTGTGTTGGCGTATGTTGGACCTAATACTTGCCGAGTAGATGGATACAGATAAGTACTTCGTCCTGCTCCAGTCTGTCGTGTTGAAGTGGAAGTTGTATTTCTAGTTGTGCTACCAGATACCCCCTTAGATGCGCCAGCGGCACTGGCTGTAATGGTTATTTTACTATTCGACTTAATCTGTTCTATTTTCTGTATTAACTTATCAAGACTACTTATTGCTCTTTCTGTATTAGCCTTTGGCTCAATCGTTTTACCATTTATAGAACTAATAGCTTGATTCAATTTCTTTATATCCGAAGTTGAATATAAAGGTTTACCTAATGCAGTCTTTGCCTGTGATTTTATATTATTGAGTTTAGTTAAGATGCGATCTAAACTTGCTTCGGCTGCACTTGTATTGATTTGTATGTTTATAGGTTTGGTCTTAATAGAAGCCAATGCTGAATTAACCTTACCGATGCTTTTTGCAACAATATCAAATCGCTTTGTTAATGCTTCCATTTCAGCTGTGGCCTGCTGAAATTTACGTATAGACTCTAAAGCTGGATTAGAGTTAACGTTTATCTGATAATTAACAATATAATTTTCTGCCATCTTTTTGTATTTTGATTTTCTAAAGAATAGCGGTTTGGTACCCTGAAAGATTGAAAAAGCCCCTTATCCGACAGAGGATAAAGGGCTACGTAGAAAAAACGAGTAATAAGACACTTTACGCAAGCATTCCAAGTGCACTTGCTTGTTGAGTTATGAGCATTTTGCTGTGGAGCCATACGGCATCTTCAGAAAGCATTGCAAATTCTTCATCGTTTAACTCATCAAGGTTTACGCTGGGAAAATAATGACGGATAAATATCAGTCTATGACGAATAAGTTGATCGTCTTTTACTTCCCAGCTTTTGATAAATTTACGAGTTTTCCTTTGCGCAACTCGATAATTTGAGCCAGGTGTGGCATCAAGCCATAGATGAACAAGGAATCATCTTTAATCAGTTCTTTATCGCCATCGACAAAGCAATCTTTTGCCAATTCTCGCATGGCACCGGCCTGATCCTTTTGGGAGAGAGACAAATATTTACTGAATGTCGGGAAAGGCGGCTGTTTAAAATAACCGATATAATATGGCTTTTCGCCTTCGTCTTCATCTCCTTCCACAAAAATCGGGAATACACGTTTTAGTTTGGGATCTGAATCTTTCAGCTCTTTTACTTTCTTTTCAATCTCGGTCTGAATATCTTCAGGCAAGAAAAAGTCTTCGTTTACATTTTCCATTATAATTATGATTATTGATGTTTATCCAAGAATAGTAATTATAATGTTGGTAGGTTGTGTGTGAATGCAAATAAAATGTTAAATGTATATTCTCTGTATTATTTTATTTGGTATATAAAATAAAATCTTTACAACATATAAAAAGCAACGCCTTACTTTCTTGTAAGGAAATGAGCCACTCATAAGTGGCTTTTATTATTTTTATGAGATATTTTGTTATATGAAACACGCATTGAATATAGAAGAACAGATAAATAAACTCAAAGAACATGGTATGGTCTTTGAGGATGAAGAGAAGGCAAAGGAGATTTTACTAGATGTGGGGTATTATAGATTGGGATTCTATTCTTTTCCGTTTGAAAAAACTTTTCCC
>ERZ780025.740-NODE-740-length-11695-cov-2.333247_pt1 | contig 11695 bp, 8 predicted proteins | sample MGYA00511862_ERZ780025 | MGnify/ENA primary metagenome ERZ780025 (study PRJEB29588, sample SAMEA2156186) | human gut metagenome | biome: human gut; feature: human-associated habitat; material: faeces | place: Denmark | collected 2008/2010 ...
GAGCCTGTGAACCCCGACATAAAAGCTCTCGCCTTAAAATAATCTCCAACATACTCAGAGCCATGGAAATCGTCAGTACATATAATATATGCCTGAATATTCTTTTCCTTCATAAGTGCGCGTAACGCGCCAAGTCTCTCGACTACCGTACTCATGTGATACACCTCGCTTCTATATATTGGGACATAGGTGTCAGACCCCTGTCCCAAGTCTGGGACAGGGGTCTGACACCTATGTCCCATGCATGTATTATAGTAAATGTCGGAGGATTTGTACAGCACATCTGAATATTAGTATAATATTATGGCTCATTTACGAAAAAAGGCTCCGGCAATAATGCCAAAGCCTTTTCACTATAAAATACAATTTTACCCCGCAATACTATTTCCCGTATAAAGCTGGTAATATCTTCCCTTCTGCTCTATAAGGTCATCATGCGTACCACGCTCAATAATGCGTCCCTGCTCAAGAACCATGATGCAATCACTGTTCTTTACGGTGGAGAGTCTGTGCGCGATGACAAAGGTCGTCCTGCCGTGCATGAGCTTATCCATACCATCCTGTACCATCTTCTCAGTTCTCGTATCGATTGAGGAGGTAGCCTCATCAAGAATGAGAACAGGCGGGTCTGCGATTGCTGCCCTCGCGATTGCGAGAAGCTGTCTCTGACCCTGGCTTAAGTTAGCACCGTCACCGGTGAGCATCGTGTTGTAGCCATCGGATAGCTTGGTGATAAAGCTGTCCGCGTTGGCAAGCTTAGCCGCCGCGTACACCTCCTCATCAGTCGCATCGAGCTTGCCGTAGCGGATATTCTCCATGACCGTTCCGGTAAAGAGGTGTGTGTCCTGCAAAACTATTCCGAGGGACTTTCTTAAATCGCTCTTCTTAATCTTGTTGATGTTGATTCCGTCGTAGCGGATTTTACCATCCTGAATATCATAGAAGCGGTTGATAAGATTGGTTATTGTCGTCTTACCTGCTCCGGTGGAGCCTACGAAGGCAATCTTCTGTCCCGGCTCAGCGAACATCTTTATGTTATGGAGAACTATCTTGTCCGGATTGTAACCGAAATCCACATCATCGAATACCACATCACCCTTCAATTCCTTGTAGTCGGTAATGCCTGTGTCCTTGTGATAGTGCTTCCAGGCCCACATTCCTGTACGCTTTTCGCTCTCCTTGATCGTACCTCCATCCTTAACTGCATTTACGAGTGTAACATATCCATCATCAACCTCCGGTGTCTCATCGAGAAGCCTGAATATTCTCTCACCACCTGCAAGAGCCATGATGATACTGTTAAACTGCATGCTCACCTGATTGATAGGCATGTTAAGGCTCTTGTTGAAGGTGAGGAAGCTTGCAAGACCTCCAAGTGAAAAGCCGCCGACTCCGCCGAGTGCAAGCGCACCTCCGGCTATAGCTATGATAACGTAGCTGATGTTACCAATCTGGGCATTGATAGGTCCTAAGATGTTGGCAAATTTATTCGCATTGTAGGAGCTGTCGCAGAGCTCTTCGTTAATCTTGTCGAAGCGCTCCATGTTCTCCTCCTCATGGCAGAATACCTTTACGACCTTCTGACCACCCATCATCTCATCAATAAAGCCGTTTACCTCACCCAGGTTCTTCTGCTGCTTTACGAAGTACTTTCCGCTCATTCCGGTAGCCTTCTTGGTGACAACGAGCATAAGACCTACAAGCACAAGAGTTAACAGTGTAAGCGGTATGTTAAGGATAATCATACTTGCCAGCACACCTATGATGGTGATTGAGCTGTTGATAAGCTGAGGGATACTCTGGCTTATCATCTGTCTGAGCGTATCAACATCGTTGGTGTAGATTGACATGATATCGCCGTGTGCATGTGTATCAAAATATTTTATAGGAAGGGACTCCATGTGTACAAAAATCTCATCCCTTAAGCTTCTCATGGTTCCCTGTGTAACATAAACCATCATTCTTGTATTTACATAGGCTGCTATAACACCCACCGCATAGAAGCATGCCACTCTTATGATTGCGTGGAGCAGCTGTGTATAATCAGGTACGGTCTGCTGCATCAACGGCATAATATACTGGTCAATAAGTGTTTTCGTAAACATGGTTCCCTGTATCGTAGAAAATACAGTGAGTACAATACATACAAGAACCACTATGCACTGCAGCAGATAATTCTTAGCCACAAAGCCTATTATTCTTTTAAATACCTTTCCAGGATTAGCGACTGTAGGCTTCGCTCCTCTTGGCGGTCTTCCTCCCATTGGTCCCGGCATTATGCTTCACCTCCGTTTTCATCAAAATCACCGCTGCCTCCGGTCTGTGACTCATATACATCGCGGTATATAGCGTTGGAAGCAAGCAGCTCCTCATGTGTTCCGATTCCGTTGATACGTCCGTTATCCATCACGATTATGCGGTCTGCACCCTGAACACTTGAAATTCTCTGTGCAATGATAAGCTTCGTTGTCTGCGCAATCTCTGTGGCAAATGCATGACGGATCTTCGCATCGGTTGCAGTATCAACAGCGCTTGTGCTGTCATCAAGAATAAGTATCTTAGGCTTCTTTAAAAGTGCTCTGGCAATACACAGACGCTGCTTCTGTCCACCCGATACATTCGTACCACCCTGCTCGATGTAGGTGTTGTACTTGTCCGGGAATTTCTCAATAAATTCATCAGCACATGCTAACCTACATGCTCTCATGCACTCCTCATCCGTGGCGTTCTTATCGCCCCAGCGAAGATTGTCGAGTATTGTTCCGGAGAAAAGCACATTCTTCTGGAGAACAACGCTCACCTCATCGCGAAGTGTCTCAATGTCATACTCTCTTACATCTCTGCCACCGACCTTTACACTACCTTCATCCACATCGTAAAGACGGCTTATAAGGTTCACAAGGCTTGACTTGGAGCTTCCGGTTCCGCCGATGATACCGATTGTCTCACCGGATTTGATTGTGAGGTTGATATCATTTAACACTCTCTTGTCGGCGCCCTTATTGTAGCCGAAATTTACATGTTCAAATACAATCCCTCCGTCCTTTACCTCATAGCAAGGGTTATCAGGATTGGTGATATCAGGCTTCTCCTCAAGTACCTCTGCGATACGCTTTGCACTTGCCACACTCATCGAAATCATTACAAATATCATGGAAACCATCATAAGGTTCATAAGAATTGTCATACAGTAGGACAGGAGGCTCATAAGCTTACCTGTTGTGAGCAGCACACCGCCGGAGCCTACAATCATCTTCGCGCCGACCCAGCTTATAAGGAGAATACAGGTATATACCGTAATCTGCATAACAGGGTTGTTGTATGCAACCGTCTTTTCTGCTTTTACAAAAATCTTGTAGATATTGTTGCTGGCATTCTTGAATTTCTTCTTCTCATAATCCTCACGGACATAAGCCTTGACAACACGAATTGCCGATACATTCTCCTGAACACTCGCGTTCAGCTCATCATACTTAGGAAATGCCGCATTGAAATACTTTGTCGCATGTCCTATGATGACGGCAAGACTACATGAGAGTATCACTAGCGCGATAAGATATATAAATGCAATGCGCGGACTGATGATAAATGACATTATCATCGCACAGATTAAGCTCACCGGTGCCCTCATACACATTCTTAAGAGCATCTGATATGTATTCTGTACATTTGTGACGTCCGTTGTAAGTCTTGTCACAAGTCCCGCTGTGCTGAACTTGTCAATGTTAGAAAAGGCGTAGGTCTGGATATTGTCAAACATACCCTTTCTGAGATTCTTTGCAAAACCTGTTGAGGCCTTCGCCCCATAAACACCACCCATGATTCCGGCAAACAATCCTACCATGGCAATCACTACCATGCAGCCGCCGACCATGAGTATGTAGCCCATATCACCCTTCTCAACACCATTGTCGATAAGTGATGAGAGCAGATACGGAATGAGCATTTCCATAAGCACCTCTAAAATCATAAAAAAAGGGGTCGCGATGGATGCTCTCTTATACTCTTTTACATAAGCACCTAATGTCTTTAGCACTGTTCATCCTCCTTGTTCATATCATTGATATTGTTTTTCATCTTCTCTATAACATTCAAAAAGACCTGTTTTTCCTCTTGTGTGACATTCTGTTCAAGCTCCTCGTGGAGCATATCGATGACGCGCACCGTAGCAGCGTGTGTCTCCTCGCCCTTCTGTGTGAGAACTATTTTCTTGCAGCGCCCATCATTATCGTCCGTGCGGCACACCAGATAGCCCTTCTTTTCCATTAGCTGCAATATATTCGTGACGGATGACTTACCGATGCCGAATGCCTCGCCAATGTCTTTTTGGTATACATCCGTATCCTTATGCCTGTACAGGTAGCCAAGAATATGTCCGTGCATCACGGTCACTTCGTCAAAACCGGCGTCCACAAGCTTCTTCTTAAGCTGACGGAATATGATATTATCCATCTTCTTAATCTCGAACCCCAAATAGCGTTTCTTTTCCAACTCGTGCTCCTTTCCTCATGATGTGGCTTAGATAAAAACTCATACATAACTGACGTAGTGCCATTATCTATAGCCCTGTTATCCGTCAAAAGCCTTAGCCTTCAGCAAAAACAGTTCGAGGTCAAACAGTTTGATACTGAACTGTTCGACCTCGAACTATTATAGTTTTATTTCTTTTTAATGTCAAGAATTTTTTTCCATCGTTGGCTGTTTTCATCCCGCAGCATGCGTATCTTGTCATGGTCGCTTATGCCGTCTCCTACCGGCTCAATCCTGTCCAATATATGCACGTCAAAATATCTTCTCTCCACGCCGCCTGTTTTTTTTCGCGCATAATGTTCAGTATCTCCTGCATCGCGGCAGGTTATAAAAAGAGGAAGAACAGGCACATTATTTTTCACGGCATAGTAAAATGCACCGTTTTTCAGCGGTCGCGGTCTGTCATAGCCCCACCACTCAGACTGCTCCGGAAATACGAGGACACAGTCGCCTTTTCCAAGATAGTACGACACAGCACCGTTGAACCGTCTCACCAGCCTGTGTCCCCGGGGAAACGGCATTATACCGAACGCCCTCATGTACTCACCGAGCCGCCCCCTCCGATTGTTAAAATCCGCCACCATGACCTTGAGCTGCCGTCCCCGCAGCACACCACTCCTTTTGAGTGCCCATTCTACCACCAGTGCATCGAGCTTGTTTATGTGGTTGCAGGTGATTATCATGCCATGATTATCTTCACCGCACTCTCCCTCACCCTCTTCGTAAAAGCTATAAATTCGCGTGCGGAATATGAAGCGGTTCACAATCCACATAAACGGCTTGATTATAAACGCGCGTATCAATGCCTGCCGGAATTTTAAAGCCCCCGTCGGAATATAAGGAAATTTTTCATCAACCGGAAGGCTGCTGCTGTAATCTACCGGGTCAAGATGTGCATTGAAATCCCCCCTTTTCTCCGCCTCCTTTATCTTCACAAGCACATCGGGTGTTGTGTATGCAAGCTTAAAATAATTCATCAATACTGCACCCTCCCGATTTTCTCCCAGCCTTTCGGATTCACGCCAAGCACCGCACGCCCCACGATGAGGATGTATTCCATGTAAAAAAATGGGTGCACCAGCATTAGGCACAGCTTATTAAACCATGACAGTCCGATATTTTTCCAGTCTGCAAGCACTGCCATCACGGACAGCGCAAAAAAAGCGGTATAGATAAGCATGAATGCCGCCGCTGCCTGCCATATTCTAAATGTAACCAGATTAAATACTGCCGCCACGGACAAGGTTCCGATGTATGCATACACAAGCCACAGCGACAATATATAATAATTATCGATAAAAGCCCTCATCCCACGGCGTTTTAGAAGCTTGCGACAGTAGAGCCTGTCTGCAGCCACCATTCCTGTCATCCAGCGTGTTCTGCGCTTATTGGTGTCCGTATGCGATGGTGTCTCCTCAAGATACAGCTTCGCAAATGAATAGTGAAAGGTCTTTATCCCCTTGCACGCACAGTCGCGCTGTAGCTCCATGTCCTCCGTGAGCGTCTGTCTGTAAATCCAGCCGCCCCACTCCTCGACCAGATCTCCTCTTATAAGTATTCCCGTTGTTATCGGCATAGTGGTGAGCCCGAGCGCACTCTTGTACCTGTTCCCGAGCTCATCTATAATCGGCCATACCAGACCATTCTGACAGATTATGGCATTTACCACTTTTTTTGAAGCGCTGTTTAAATGACCCATGGTATAATTTCCGACCAGCTTCCGCCCCGTTATCACCTGCGCCCCGCTTGCAAGCGCATCGTTCATATTTGCCAGGAAATCCACATCAAGCCGGCAGTCCGCATCGACGATTATATAACCATCATACTTCTTTCCCGCTGCCAGAATATGCCTTATACAGTAATCAAGACAGTCACCCTTGCTCTTCTGCGCCTCATCGACATACACCTTCGCACCAATCTCCCGCGCATAGCCAATCACCTCGTCGCGCGGATTTTTAACAACCACATAGGTGTCGAACAGACCATAATCCGCACTATAGCTCTGCTCCTCTATGCTCTTAAAAAGCGACAGCACCGCCCTGCCCTCATCGCGCGCCGGAACAATGAGCGCAAAACAGTGCTTTCTCCCACACTTCAAGCTTTTCTGCGGAAAAATCCACCCGAACCAGCCAATCAGCCGCGGAAAATACAGTACCAGAAATATTATTGTAATAAAAATCAAAAAATTGTTTCCCATATATTATCCCCTCTTTAATCAGCTGCACTGCAAAATTTACATGCATATAAATGTTTTAAATATATTACCTAACATACAAATAAATTTGATTGCTCTGCCTCCCATAATCTATATATACCTAATCGCTACGATGTTGGAGACAGAACATGCTCTGTAAACTTAGCGTGTTTAACGTATTATATTTTTTATCCTCTCATACTGCTCTAATATCTCATCGTGCGCATGGAGCTTATATATACTGTGCAGCTTCTCAATCTCCCAAGGTTTCACATTTACTGTGTAGATATACGGAAATATTCGGAGAGATTTGCAAAAATGCTGCAGCACGGTGTTTGGTCTATAACGCTTCTGCTCATTATATTTTTCGGGCAGAAAGAGCTTATTTTTACATACGCGGTTCAGCGCGGTCTGGTCGGGAAAGAACATTTTTCTCTCGCGGCACATTTTTCTCGCATTTTTAAATAAACCATTTTCACGACATCGCGGCATATTAAAAAGCAGCACGCCCGTGTTCATGTAATTATATTCAATAAACCATTTCCCGAGAAAATCCCTCACACCGGCTATCTCAAAATCAGATATACCCATGTTGTAAAGCGGCTCTATATCATCGCAGGCGACCACATCCGCGTCGAGGTAGAGGAGCCTGTTCACAAGAATGTCGTCCGCATACAGCCGCAGCATGGAATACGGCGTGTATACCGTGTCCTTATTGACCCAGCCGGCAAGCTCATTTTTAAAATCTTGCGTTTTATCAATCAGCAAAACATGACTTTGCGGGCACACACCCGTCACAATATTCTCGATAATTCTCGCCTGCTGCCAGCATATCGGTGTGTAGTCCTCGCGCATATTTTCAAGCCCTGCGGTAAAAATGTAAATATTTAACTCGCCCTTATAATATTTTGTTATGGAAAGAACAGCTATCAGTATGCCGTCAAAGGCGCGTGAATTGCCGCAGAACAGGATATTCATGGGAGCCTCCTTAGATTAATAATTCAATCCGTTATCCACAGTCCGCTTTGTTGCCTGACAATAGTAAAATCACTTATTCTTAATATATTCTACTTTCTCATAGGTGGAATTTTCACTGCGTGCCGTCATGGCATCGTGCACTTGATTTCGCAATTTCACGGCAGCTTGTCTTGGGTTTATTGTGGTGTCCGGATAGAAAGGTCCGTCGATATATACTGTGATTTTTGTCCTGAAAAGGTGTTTTTGATAGGCTATGGTAAAAGAAAATGCAGGGCGGTCATATATTACCGGATAACGGAATGAGCTCTCGCTAAAAGGACGAATTTTCGTGTAATAAGGCCAGATATGTGCCTCGGGGTAAATATATATCGGGTGTCCCATGCTGATGTGGTTCTCCAGCTCACCAAGAAAGTTTTTCATTCCTCCAAGTCTGTTGGGAATCGGAAAAGCCCCCAGCATCTCCATGATATTCTTCGTTCCGTAGAGCGACACATTGTCCGGGTGTGCCAGTATAACAGCCTTCCGCGGAAAGCTTATGCAGGCTGGAATGTAGCCATCCCCCGGAACCTGGGTATGATTTCCATAAAAAAATGCCGACCTGCACCTGCCATCACCGCCATCCCGTAGTCCGCACAGCTTATCTTTCCCCTCTATCCTCATGCAGAACCGCAGCTTCATGTATATAAAGGCAACAGGAGTCATTATTATGTGATACAGCACCCATGCAGCCACCTTCCACAGCCTTCCGTGGCTGTAGCGGTAATTTTCATCGACAGTTATCGTGTTCCTCTTTATGCCGGAAAATTCATCCTCCAGCTCATTGTCATAGTAATATACTTTTCTGTACTTCATGGTGGATATTATTTACATAAAAAATTAAATTTATTCTATATGTCTGACGACATTCTTTGATTTACAAAATGCATAAGTTAAATCATTTTTTCGTTCATTATATTCCTTTGGCAATTTGCCCGACTATGACTGACAAATTGATGCAAACTAATATTTACAATCCCCCTCAAAAAAAATATAATAATACATGTCAAAAACTAATATCACAAACACAAGGAGCTCCCATGAATAAATCCTTCACCAAAAAAATAACCAAAAAAAATATTTTTTACATAATTCTCATCTGTTTCATCCTATCGGTCATACCGCTGTATGTAATCGGCATGTTCGCGCACCCGAGCGTCGACGACTATTACTATGGCACGGAGACTGTGCAGGTGTGGAATGAGACCCACTCCATCGCATCGGTTGTAAAATGCTCCTTCGACGAGATGATTAACACCTACAATATATGGCAGGGCAATTTTTCAGCAATCTTCCTCATGCGCCTGCAGCCTGGAATATTCGGTGAGCAATACTATTTTATTGCGCCGCTTATACTTCTCAGCGCGTATATGGGCTTTTCGATTTTCTTTTTTTACACTGCGCTGAAAAAAATATTCAAGGCGGACAGCTACCTTGCCGCGACTGTGGGAATCTGCCTCACCTTCGTGTCAATGCAGCTGTGCACGACACCGAGCGATTCATTTTACTGGTATAACGGTGCTATATATTATACATTTTTTTACAGTCTCATGCTGTTTCTCTTTGCGCTTCTTATAAGAATGAGAACCGCCAAAGCTGCCGGCACGATTATCCTCACTGCAATAAGCTCTGTATCTGCCTTTCTTATCGGTGGAAGCAACTACGCAGCTGCACTTTTCATGTGCATTATTCTGGCTTTGAGTGCGGGTGCCGCAGTTTATTTTGTAATACTTAGGAAAAATAAGGTCATCCGTCCTTACCATATGGCGGCATACCTCATCGTCGCAGCCGCCGCCATGGCCGGACTTTTTATAAGCATGGCGGCACCGGGAAACGCTCTGCGCCAGCAATCCGTGGGCGGAAGCACCGGCATTGTAAAGACCTTCGTCTACACCTTTGCATTCGGCGGTTACAGCATCGCCAAAGTGTTGAATGCTCCATGCCTTATATTTTTTATATGCATGATTCCGGTATTTTACCGCATAGCAAGGCGCAGCGGCTTCACCTACAGATATCCGCTCCTCGTCGCAGTGTTCACCTTCGGTCTGTACTGCTCAATGGGAACGCCTGTATTCTACGCGCAGGGGCTGCGCATGCCGTACAGAATGATGAACATTATATTTTTTGCCGCGTATGTTCTCATCACTTTTAATCTTATATATTTTCTGGGATGGATTGGGAATAAGACAAAAACAGAAAAAAGACATATATTCCTTGATGACATCGTTAATAATTTTTTTGAAAAAATAAAAGCAAGCCGCAAAAACACCCTCCTCGCGCTTGCCATAAGTCTCTGTGCCTTTGTAATCGCCTGCATAGGCTGTATAGAGGTCGGTGAGACGGAATATAAGAGCGGTGACGCAGGCTTCAGCCATCTTCCACTGTCCGCCGCCGCAACACTCTCACTCATAAACGGCGATGCCAAAACCTATGACTGCGAACTGACTGCCCGCGATGAATACCTAAGAAGCACAGGCGATGACGAACAGTTCGTGACTGTTCCCGCTCTGTCGAAGCGCCCTGCTCCGATATACCACTCCGACATAACCGATGACCCCGGCGACTGGCACAATGCACATGTCGCCATGTATTACCGGAAGGAATGTATATGGACGGAGTGATAAATTGTTAATAACTCTTAAACCTTGGCTTAACAGTGATAAGGAAGTAATTCTAATTTTTACTGTTGGCTGACAGATTCGGGTGTGCAGGGCAACCGTAAGGCTGCAAAAGCTGTCTGTTTCCAACAGAAACAGACAGCTTTTAATTTGCGTTGAAAGCATCTCGCTGTTTTCTCTCGAGCGGGGCGGTCTTCCCACGGACCGCCCCGCGAAGCCGTTACGGCTCGATGATGTTGAAGGGGTTGGCTCCGGTGATCGGGAACTGGTTCATATTCTCCATCATCAGCGTCAGCAGCTCTGCGCTGCCCTCGACCTTGACGGCCTGTGTAACCGTTTCCTGATTGTTGGTCAGGATCGCAAACAGCGCATTCTTCGGGCAGGTAATAGACACGTCCGCATCATCAGACAATGTATCCGCATAGACCAGCAGCACACCATTCTTCACGCGGAGCATGTGCTGTTCGCCCACGTCAGGCAGGATCACGTTCATGGTGAAGTCGCGGTCAGCCAGCGCCTGCTTGTCCATGACAATGGCCATATAGTCAAACAGCATGGGCGCGGAGAGGGCCTTGACCATGTCGCCGGTAGATTTGGTGGAAGCGGTGAAATTGGCGTTTCCATGGCGCAGCTCCTGCGCGGCGGTCAGATATTCGTTGCGCCACGGACCGGACTCCGCCTGATACCCCAGCTGCTCCAGTGCATCGGCGCACAGAAGCCGTGCATCGGTGTTCGTCGGGTCGGCAAAGACGATGGTATTTGTGACCTCGGCGACCCACTGATATTCACCCTTGTCAAAATCCGCCTTTGCCATTTGCAGGACATTGTCAACATCCCCCAGGTACTCCACCCATTTTTTTGCGCTGTCGCTTGGCATGAGGGGGTTCAGGTTGACAGGGTTGCTGTCATACCAGCCCATGAACTTCTGGTAGACCGCCTTGGCGTTGTGGGCGACCGTCCCGTAGTACTGGCGGGTGTACCAGATTTTATTGAGTGCCTCCGGCAGCTCGATCATGTTGGAGATCTCATCGCTGGTGTAGCCCTGATTGATATAGGTCAGAGTCTGGTCGTTGATGAACTTATACACGGCAGCCGTGTTGACCATGTAGTCGTTCACCACGTTGTTTCCCCAGTGCGGCCAGTTGTGGGACTGGAAGGTGACCTCCGCGTCCTTGCCGTAAAGGGAAATGGCCTCGGTGATATAGCTTGCCCATGCCGCGCCGTCGCGCACCTCCGCGCCGCGCAGCGTGTAGAGATTGTGGAGCGTGCCGGTGCAGTTTTCCGCCATCCAGAGCGCCTGTTTGTCAGGGAAATACGTATTCATCTCCGCGGGAGACTC
>ERZ780025.751-NODE-751-length-11614-cov-6.313089_pt1 | contig 11614 bp, 13 predicted proteins | sample MGYA00511862_ERZ780025 | MGnify/ENA primary metagenome ERZ780025 (study PRJEB29588, sample SAMEA2156186) | human gut metagenome | biome: human gut; feature: human-associated habitat; material: faeces | place: Denmark | collected 2008/2010 ...
TCAGCTCGAGACCGCGGCTCAGGTCGACGACCTTGTCGCGGGCTTCGATCTTGCCCAGCAGCGTGGTCTCGAAATCGATCAGTCCGACATTGAAGATCAGCCGCGCGCGGTTCAGGTCGACAAACTGCCGCGGCGTGGGCTCGAAGGTCTCGGGACTGGCGCCCGCCGGGACGAGCACGCGCACGTCGAAGTCGTCGCCGACGATGCCGCCGACGATGCTTTTGAGCGGCAAAATGGAGACGTAGAGCGTCTCCTCTTCCGGTTGCGCAGGCTGCGCACAGCTGCACAGGGAGCCGATACAGGCGCAGACGAGCAGTTTCAAAACGAGTTTTTGCATGGTATGTCGAGAGGTTGTCATGTGCGTTTATTGCCTGCAAAAATAGGGAAAACAATCAAAAATAGGAACAAATGTGGATTTGAAAATAGAATTCGTTTCACTAATTTTGGCGTGCTGTGGAATTTCAAAAAAGTGTCGTCATGAAAATGAAAATCTTATCTCTGCTGTGCCCGCTTCTCCTGGTGAGCGTCTCCCTGTCGGCCCAGGATGACCGGGCGTACATCAAGGAGCAGATCGAGCTGTGGGGGAGTTGCCGCAATGTCGCCCTGTCGGACCAGCAGGGGAACGTGGCCCTGAGCGGGTATAACGTCTATGCGGCGTCCGGTGTGTTGAGCAACCTGTCGGCCACGCTCAAGCAGCTGAGCGATGCGGGCGAGTATATCGACGACGTGCAGTTGACGGAGGCCGGGCGCTGGCTGATCCTCTACGGCGACAACGGTACCAAATGGAACGACATTCCGGACGGTCTGGCCGAGAAACTGATGGAGTACAACAAGAACAAGGAGGTTATCACGTCCGCCACGTTCAACGATCGCGGCGACTGGATCATCGTGTCGCGCAACCACTATGCAGCCTCAAACCAGGACATCATGTGGCTGATTAAGGATGGTTTGAGCGATTTCGGTGTGCTGTGGACCGCGCAGATGACCGAAGATGGTGCGGTGCTCTGTTTTGAACGGGGATACGAGTACCATGGCAATGTCCCGCAGGTGCTCAAGAATGCGTTGAGTAAGACCACGCTGAATGCGTACCGGGTCAAGTTCCTGCCGGACGGCTCCTATTTCTTTGCCGACGAGGAGGGGCACTGTTCCTATAATTTGTAGCCGTCACAAGTCGTTGCCGGAGGCCTCGCCGGGCCCATTGCAGAGTCCGGCAGGGTTCTTTTATGTCCATTACCTGTGGTGGTTGTCTGGCGCATCGCCGAACCTGTTACCGGCCCCGTTCTGTGGTCTATTGTTTTAGGGAGGGGTGATTACCGGGGGCATGCCGGGAGCTTGCTGATGATTGTTTGGGGGGTAGTCAAACGCTTATCGATTGACTTTCCATTGGTTGCCGTGCGATTGTCAGGCGTTTGTAGGGCGTTGTTTGCACGGGCTCCTGTCAGAGTCCGTCAGAGAAGATGCTCGCGGTTTCTGCATGCGGGGCTCGCGCCGGCCATCGGCCGGTAGCAGCTTTTCGTGTCGATTGTTCGTGCGATGTATCTATGTCGCAGTTAGTGATGCCTGCCGATCCCGTGTGTGCGTATTTACGTTCGCAACGGTGATTTTTGGCAGACGGACAGCAGACAAAGTGTTGATTGAGATTGACTTATGAAGCTGATTGCCGCAGAGTCCATGTGTCCACAGCGCGAGCAGGCTTTTAATCGGTGCTTGTGTGTTGATCGTTGTACTGTGACTGCTTACTGCTGAGTCCATGTGCTCGTGACGCGGAGCAAGCTTTTAATTGACTTGTGTGTTGATTGGCGTGCTTGTGGCGGTTTTCTAGCTCGGAGTGCATCTGACCGTGTGTCGCGTCCGAATTCCTTTAGAGTGTTGTTGTGATTTTTGCAACAAATTTATAGGCGTACTGCGTAGTGACATTGAACTGCAACCGTGGGTTTTTGTTGCAAACGTCCTTGTGGCGGTAGAGTGCGATCTTCTCTTGTTTTCTGTTATAATTTAACATAATGTAAATATTATTGCATACATTTGTAGTGACGTTGAACCACAACCGACTACAAAAATACTGCACTCAAGTATCGTAAAATAAGATAGGTAACATATGTATATTTCACTCAAAAACAGATAATTGCAATGCTCTCGGATCGTCAGAAATCGGTACTTTTCAAAACGAGAATCGTATCCAAACCGCGCTACGTGCGGGTTCCTTTACAAATGTATAACGGAGTGCGCGAACTCAAAACCGATGTATATTTCCCGCGCCTGCTCCAGCAGTACCAACAAAATATTGAACTCATGCAACGCCTCTTGCCCGATGAACGGATTTGCCACCTGCGGGCCGATGTGCACGGCATAAAGGATTGGCAACGCACCTACGAACGATTTACGTGCGCCTTTCGCTCCCTCAACGCCTCGCGGATCATCCGCCGCATGCATATCACGGGATTCCGTATCGTCGACATCGTAGGCGCTGAAAAACCCTACGTGATGCGGTCGGATACCTTCGTTTACGGCGTCGATTCCGCTTGCGTCGTCCTCGATTCGCTGCTGCGGTCTTGTTACCTCATCCACCAGCGCATTCTGCGTGGCTGCACCTGATTTCCCGATCGGCACGAGGCCTCTGCTTTTTCAAGAACAGGTAGCATTGCGTCCCTGTCAGCAACCCGTAAAGACGGTCGGTCCGGAAGCCGATTTTACAAACAACCTGCTAATTCCGGATCGTGGTTGTTTCAGGGCGGGCAATTCGGGCGGTTTCCTGCAAAGACTTCCTGAATTTCCGGATGGTATTTCATTCCGGACGACAGCTTCGTCAATAGTGTTTTTGAACCATTCCGGGTTGCGAGTGTACGGGCGGCGATTCGTAAAATGCCCTGAATTTTTCCGGATTGCGCGTGGAATCCCCGGTCTGTCACCGGGTCGAGATATGCCGTATTTCGTGCTTGCAGGGGGCTGGAATCCCTATTTTGAACGCTGACCCTCCGATTTTATCCCTCCCGAGATTGCGATATTTTGCGCGACACGGCCTCCCGTCGGAATTATCGCGACGTCGGCGTGTAACTTTCAAACGTGTTGTCGGTATAGAGGACGATGACGCGCTTGACCGCCTTGTCGTGTGCAGCTCCACCGGGCATACCCGCCCCCGGGGTCCCGGACGCTCCGGCTGCGAACGGGCTGCCCGAAGCGGTCGGGGTGGAGCCGCCACTGACCGGCTGACCGAAGAGCGAAGGATTCCCGGCGGCAGCGTGCGGACCCGCGACGTGAGCCGCCGAAGACGACGCTCCGTTCTGCGCTCCCGGGACTCCTTGCTGGAGACCGGCCGTTCCGATGCCGGCCCGCCCGGCTGTCGCCCCCGGATTTTGCCCGAAAGAGGTGGCCGCGGAGGGAGCGGTCGCTCCGTCGCGCTCGTACTGGGCGGAGTCGAGCAGCAGCCAGTCGGGGTTGAGTTTCGGGAAGGCGCGGAGAATCTTTTGCAGAAATTCGATCCCCGGTTTGTTGCGTCCCTTGAGTATATGGGAGATGCTCGCCGGATTGACATCGAGTCGTTCGGCCAGCTGCCCGGGCCGCAGATTCTCCCGGTCGAGCAATTCCTGCAATTTTTCCTTCATCGGCGGTATTTTTTACAAATATAAAGAGTTTTCTTTTGTAAAGCAAGAAAAGTCTACATTTGTAAAATGTTAATGGATGTGGATAATGTTTACATCTGTAAATAACTAAATATGGTTAAAATTCTGCCAGCTGAATCATGTTTAGCGTTACTTGATATCGCAACTTATTTATGCTGATATTTCATACAGTTAGCACATTATATATGTCTGAAATACCTCCGCAGGGACTTCATCTCCTCCGCAAAGGTATATTGTTCAAGTTTTACTTTATATAAATCTTGTAAATGCTGGTATTCTGTTGTTTATATCTGTATGTTTAATCTTTTGATTCTAGTGGAATACTCTTTTGCGGGGCTCAAATCGTGTCGAGGGTAATAATTTACAAAAGTAACTATTAACACTTGTATTGACAAATCTTTCTTTACAAATATAATTACAAATGGAAATTTTGGTGATTTTTTGTTGTTTACATTTGTAAACTACTACCCTATTTCGACAAAAATTCGGCGATTTTTTGCTTTTCCGAACCAGTTATCGACAATTTTTCATGTTTATTCGGATTGGCGATACATTATGTTAAATAAAAAGGAGCCGGATAGTGTTGATAACTCACTACCCGGCTGATTATGTGCGCAATGCAGATTTGTAAACAGTGCGCTATCTGGTCAGTTTATCGGCGATTTCGCGGAACTCTTCCGGCGTCAAATGGAGCTTTTCGCGGTGGAAATCGACATCGTTTTCGCTCTGGATGGGGATCAGATGGATGTGTGCATGGGGTACTTCCATGCCCAGCACGACGACCGCTACCCTTGCGCACGCTATTTCGCGCTTGATTTTCGTCGCCACCTTCTTGGCAAAGAGGATCATGCCCGCCAGCGTCTCGTCGTCGAGGTCGAAGAGGTAGTCCACCTCCTTTTTCGGCACGACGAGCGTATGGCCCTTCGTCAGCGGATTGATGTCGAGAAATGCGTAGTAGTTGTCGTCTTCGGCGACCTTGTAGGAGGGAATCTCCCCCGCAATGATGCGTGAAAAAATGGATGCCATGGTTATGCTCTTTTTATGGTGTTTCTGTTCGGCTTCAGAGTGGCTGTTTTCCGGCCAACTGCCGTTTGATGTTGATCCTGCCGATGAGCAGGGTGACGAGCGGTGCAAGCATGCAGATCAGTATGCCCCAGTTGAACGGCTCAGCGGCGCAGTACAGGACAATCGCACCGGCGAGCGCTGCGACGCTGTAGCAGCACAGAAATACGTTGATCCGTTTAAGTTGTCGCCGCAGCTTCTCGGGCGCATGGGCGCTTGCGTGCCGTGGCGTCTTCTGTGGTGCGGGTTTCGGATGGGGCTGCCGGTCGTTCATGGCTGTTGTCGTGTCGATGGGTGTCAATACCCCTCCTCTTCGTATTTGGGCTTCATGATCTCGGAATAGAGCACGGCGCGGCGCAGGTCGAACTCTTCGCGGATCTCGGTCGCGAGGTCCGGTGCGATCGTGCCGTTTGCGTGGGCCGCGCGAAGAGACTGCACGACGTCGCCGACGCCGTTTTGGCGCGAAGTCTGCGCCTTCCCGGCTGCCTTCCGGTGGCTTTTCTCCGTCGCTGCGGCTCCCTGTCTGCCGTCGTATGCCGGACGGTTGGACGAAGACGCGGCGGCCGGTGCGGTTGCGGCGCCGTGGCGGGGCTCCGATGCGGAGGCTGTCGTCCGGGATTTTCGGGCCGGGGCGGCCGGAGCAACGGGCCACGGCGTGGGACGTCCCGTCGCCTTGTCGGCTACGGACTGCGGCGTATCCCACGAGGGCCACGCTTCGCGTCCGGTCACCTCCCCCTGGAGCTCCTTGGCGCGTTTTGCCACCTCCCGGGCCCGTTTGCGGGCCTTGGAGTTGGAGCTGAATACCAGGGCCCCGACGGCGACCAGCAGCCAGATGATTGATCCGAAATCCTCCATAACGTCAGTTCATGGTTCGTTTGACACTCTCGATGCCCTTGATGCCGCGCAGCCGGTCCATGACGGCGTAGAGGCTCTCCGCGTCCTTGACGTAGAGGCTGATGCTGCCCTCGAAGATGCCGTCGTGGCTGTGGATGTTGATCTCGCGGATGTTGATGCTGAAGTCGCCGCTGACGACCTTCGCCAGATCGAGCAGGATGCCCATGCGGTCGATGCCGCGCAGCTCGACCGTGACCAGATACGACATGGCCTTGTGCTGCGACCATTTGATCTCCTCCTTGACGATGTTGCGGCCGAACTGTGCCGCCAGACGGTTCAGCTCGTCGCACGTAGCCTTGTGGACGATGATGTTGCCCGTCGCCGGATCGCGGTACCCCACGACCTTGTCGCCCGGAATGGGCTTGCAGCATTCGGCCATCACGAACTGCGGCTCCCCCTGCTCGACGGCGGCCGTGCCGTCGGGTGCGGTGTCGCTGTCGGCCGTCTCGTCACCCTCGTCCTTCTCCTTCTTCGGGATGAAGAGGGTCCAGAACTTCAGTATCTTGCTCTTGGAGTTGATCTTCAGCACCTTTTCCAGATCGTCCAGCGAGACGATGCCGGCGCCGATCTTGCTGTAGAGCTCCTCCTTGTTGCTGCATTCGTAGATGGGGATGATCTTGCGCAGGACGCGGCCGCTGAGGTTGATGTTCAGCGACTTCATCTTCTCCTCGAGCATCTGCATGCCCCGCTCGATGTTGTTCTGCCGCTCGCGCTTGAGGAAGCTCTTGATTGCCGTCTTGGCTTTTGCCGTGGTGACGATGTCGAGCCATTCGGGCTTGGGCCGTGCATTGTCGGCCGTGATGATCTCGATCTGGTCGCCGCTGTTGATCTGCGTGGTGATCGGTTCGAGCTTGTGGTTGATCTTCGCGCTGATGGCGTTGTTGCCGATCTTCGAGTGGATGTCGTAGGCGAAGTCGAGGGCCGTGGCGCCGTAGGGCATCTTGCGGGCTTCTCCCTTGGGTGTAAATACCACGATTTCCGACGTATAGAGCGACAACTTGAAGTTGTCCAGGAAGTCTACGGCATTCTCCGTCGGGCTGTTCAGTGCCGCGCGGATCTGCTTGAGCCACTTGTCGAATTCGTCCTCGTCCTGCGAGATCGTCGCATGCTTGTACTTCCAGTGTGCGGCGAATCCCCGTTCGGCGATCTCCTCCATGCGCTGCGTGCGGATCTGCACTTCGACCCACACGCCGTCGGGTCCCATGACCGTTGCGTGCAGCGCCTCGTATCCGTTGGCCTTGGGCATCGAGATCCAGTCGCGCAGCCGGTCGGGCTTGGGGGTGTAGATGTCGGTGATCGTCGAGTAGATCTGCCAGCACTGGGTCTTTTCCGACGGGAACGGCAGCGGCTTGAAGACGATGCGGATGGCAAACAGGTCGTATATCTCCTCGAAGGGTATCTGCTTGCGCTGCATCTTGCTCCAGATCGAGTAGACGCTCTTCACGCGGCCCGAAATCTCGTAGTTGAAGTTGTCGCGGTTGAGCGCCGCGATGATCGGGGCGTTGAACTTGTCGATGAACTCCCGGCGCGAGGCTTCGCTCTCCTGGAGTTTTTTGGTGATCTCCTCGTACTGCTGCGGGAAGCGGTACTTCATGCAGAGGTCCTCCAGCTCGCTCTTGATCGAGTAGAGCCCCAGCCGGTAGGCCAGCGGCGCGAAGAGGTAGATCGTCTCGCCCGTGATCTTGATCTGCTTGTTCATGGGCATGGAGCCCAGCGTGCGCATGTTGTGCAGGCGGTCGGCGATCTTGATGAGAATGACGCGCACGTCGTCCGAGAGCGTGAGGAGCACCTTGCGGAAATATTCGGCCTGCTCGGAGGTGTCGGCGTTGAAGACGCCCGACATCTTCGTCAGTCCGTCGACCATCGAGGCGATCTTCGGTCCGAAGATGCGCTCCATGTCCTCGACCGTGTACTCCGTGTCCTCGACGACGTCGTGCAGCAGGGCCGCGACGACCGATTTCACGCCGAGGCCGATCTCCTCGATGACGATCTTGGCTACTGCAATGGGATGCAGGAGGTAAGGCTCGCCGGAGCGGCGCCTTACCCCCTCGTGTGCCTCCTTGGCAAGGAAAAATGCCCGTTTGATGAAATTCCAGTCTTCGTCGTTCTTGCAGATCTTCGTGCAAGAGAGCAGCAGATCATCCCATTTTTCCTTGATGAGGGCCTCATCCTCGGCAGTATATCCCATACACGTCGTTGCGTTATGCTTCTTTCGGTTGTTTCATCGCTTCGCGCACCTTCGCTTCGATCTCGGCGGCGAGCGCCTCGTCCTTCTTGAGCAGCTCCTTGACCGCGTCGCGTCCCTGACCGATCTTGCGGTCGCCGTAGGAGAACCACGATCCGGCCTTCTTGAGGATGCCGTAGTCGACGCCCAGGTCGATGATCTCGCCGATCTTTGAGATGCCCTCGCCGAACATGATGTCGAATTCGGCCCGCTTGAACGGGGGTGCCACCTTGTTCTTCACGACCTTGACGCGCGTGCGGGTTCCGAGCTGCTCCTCGCCGTCCTTGATGACCGACACGCGGCGGATGTCGATGCGCACCGAGGCGTAGAACTTCAGGGCGTTGCCGCCGGTCGTCGTCTCGGGGTTGCCGTAGACCACGCCGATCTTGTCGCGCAGCTGGTTGATGAAGATGCAGACGGTCTTGGTCTTCGAGATGCTCGACGTGAGCTTGCGCAGGGCCTGCGACATGAGGCGCGCCTGAAGACCCATCTTCGAGTCGCCCATCTCGCCTTCGATCTCGGCCTTGGGCGTGAGGGCCGCCACCGAGTCGATGACGATGATGTCGATGGCGCTCGAGCGGATCAGCGAGTCGGCGATTTCGAGTGCCTGTTCGCCGTTGTCGGGCTGCGAGATGAGCAGGTTGTCGACGTCGACACCCAGTTTCTGGGCGTAGAAGCTGTCGAAGGCGTGCTCGGCGTCGATGAAGGCCGCAATGCCGCCGGCCTTCTGCGCCTCGGCGATGGCGTGGATCGCCAGCGTCGTCTTACCCGACGATTCGGGGCCGAAGATCTCGATGACGCGGCCCTTGGGATAGCCGCCGACGCCGAGCGCCATGTCGAGGGTGATCGAGCCGGTCGGGATGACCGGAATGTCGTTGACCTCCGTGCTGTTCATCCGCATGATCGACCCCTTGCCGAAGTCCTTTTCTATCTTTTCCATCACCGCGTTCAAGACCTTGAGCTTGTCCGGGTTTACCTGTGCTTTTTCTGCCATTTCGTTGTGTTGCTTTTTATTGCGTTTCGCGTTTGTCTGTTTCGTTTTGTGCTCGGGCGGCCGAAGCAGCCCTTCTGTTTTTCTGCGGCCGGAGCCGTTTCTCCCGCTTTTCGGCGGTCGGAACTACCTTTCCGCTTTTCCGCGGCCGGAGCAGCCCTTCTGTTTTCGGCGGCCGGGTCCGCTGCCCGGTTTCCCGGTTGTCGACCTACCCTTCCGCTTTTCGGCGGGCGGAGCCGTCTTTCCCGCTTTGGCGGCCGGGTTGTCCGGAACCTGCGTCTACCCCCTTCCTCTCTCCGAAGGGTATTTGTGGCTACTCCCTTCCTTTCTCCGAAGGCTATTTGCGGCCCCGGATCTGGTCCAACGCCTTTTGCTGGGGCGTGCGCTTGTCGGCCCGGGCATCGCGCGGCAGCGGAAAACTGAGCGCCCGGGCATCGAGCGCCCGGTCCGGATAGGGGCTCCACGAACGGTCCGTGTTGTTTCCCAGCGTGATGCGCAGCCGCTCGGTGACGATCTGCGGATCGCGCGGACGGTCCGTTTCCTCGGCCGCGAGTGTCGCCTTCTCCGCCTCCTGCTGCATGCGTTCGTGCAGCGCGCGGCGGGCCCGTGCGATCGGGTCGACCTCGACCTGCAGCCACCGCGTATCGGTCCATGCGGGCAGGGCCGTTTCAAAGTAGAGCCGCAGCGCCTCGTGGGCCTTGGCCGAGATCCGCCCCGGCTCGATGCGCCGGATGCCGTCCGTCTCCTGCCCCCGGAGTTGCAGGACCGGGAGAAGCGACAGACACCCTGTCACGAGGAGTATGGCGGCGCGGCGGTTCATCGTCTCATTCGCAGGCGTCGAGGATCTGTTGGTAGTGGTTCTTCGTGTCGACCTTGTCGAAGATCCTTTCGATGCGGCCTTCGGCGTCGATCAGGAAGGTCGTGCGCACAACCCCCATGTACTTGCGTCCGTACATCGACTTCTCGGCCCACACGCCGTAGGCTTCGCACACCGAGTGGTCGGTGTCGGCCAGCAGCGTGAAGTTCAGCTCGTGACGCGCGCAGAAGTTGCGGTGCGACTTCTCGCTGTCGGGGCTCACGCCGATGATGCGGAATCCGCGGCGGGCGAGCTCCTCCTTGCCGTCGCGCAGGCTCTTTGCCTCGAGCGTGCATCCCGAGGTGTTGTCCTTCGGGTAGAAGTAGAGGATGACGCGCTGTCCGCGCAGGTCGGCAAGCGACAGCGGCTCGCCGTCCTGGGTCGTCGATCGGAAATCGGGAGCCATGTCTCCCGGCTGCAATTTGGCCATATCTCGATAAAGTCGGTTTACCTCCCAAAGATAGTGAAAAAATCCGGTATTTTTTGCCTTCAGGAGGGAATTTTTGGCCGCTAATCCCACTGATAGACTACCTCCACCTGTTCGTTGAACTCCTCCTGTGTGGCGTTGAGCCGCTTGTGGCAGGCGGGGCAGCGGATCGCCGTTTCGGTCTCGACATATCCGCCGCATCCGACGCACGGCGGCAGGATGCCGTATCCCGGCTGCATGTAGTGGTCGAACTGCGCTCCGCAGTGCTTGCATCTGATCTTGTAGGCTGTTCCCATGGTCGTTGTTGTTTTAAGTTCACGATGCAAAGAAACCACCCCGGAGCGACAACTTATGACACAGATGCGGTGATTGTGTAATTTTTTTCGGCCAACCCGTGTCCGGCGTGCCTAACGCGGCCCCTTTTGGGCCGCCGCCGGCCGTGACGGCTTCGCGGGGGCGTTATTGCGCCGAGTTGCCGGATGGTGTAATGGGCTCCAGCGCGCCGGTCGTGGAGTCCATGATGTAGCCGCGGACGACGATGTCGTCGGGGACGAGCGGGTGGTTGCGCACCAGGTCGACGGTCTCCAATACGGCCGACCGCGTGTCGTCGAAGCCGTGCAGCCACCGGTCGAGGTCGATGCCGCAGTGCTTCATCAGCGTGATGTGCTGCTCGGGAATGCCGCGCTGCTTCATCAGGTGCAGCATCTCGGCGCTGTCCATGCCCTGCACGCCGCAGTTGGTGTGGCCGACGATCATCACCTCGTTGACGCCCAGTTCGTAGATCGCCACGAGCAGGCTGCGCACCGTGCTGTCGAAGGGGTTGGTGATTGTGCCGCCGGCATTCTTGATGATCTTTACGTCGCCGTTGCGCAGGCCGAGGGCCGCGGGCAGCAGCTCCATGAGCCGCGTGTCCATGCAGGTGACGATGGCGATGCGTTTGTTGGGATATTTGTCGGTGATGAAGCGCTCGTAGCCCTTTTCGGCCACGAAGCGGCGGTTGTATTCGAGGATTTCGTCGATCATGGTGGTATGTTTATTTCAGATTTTCAGCGATGTATGTGCGGATATGCTCGGTCAGCTCCGGGGTGTCGACCACGCGGATGTCGTCCAGCAGCCCCACGACGAAGCGGCCGACGCCTGTGAAGTTGGCCACTTCGGTGTCGAGCAGCCAGCGTCCGCGGCCCAGCGGGCGGACGTCGCGCTCGGCGAGCGGATACTCCTCGCACAGCAGGTTGTAGGCCAGCAGCCCCAGTTCGAGCCGCACGCGGTGGCGCTGCGTGCCGTGCATGCGGAAGGCGTCGATGAACCCCTCGGCGTGGGCGTCGGCGTGCTCCCACGGCGTGTCGGTCGGTTCGACCTCGCCGATGCGCGCGGTCTTGAAGAGCTTGCAGACGCCGTCCTCGGTGTCGTAGCACCACACCTGCACGTAGTTGGTCGTGAAGGCGAAGGGTTCGACGCGGCGGGCGCGCCCCCCGCCGTAAGCATAGCTTCGTGCAGCTGTGCTGCGGTGGCGGCGCGCGGCCCCGTGAGGGAGGCGACG
>ERZ780025.754-NODE-754-length-11607-cov-2.803930_pt1 | contig 11607 bp, 10 predicted proteins | sample MGYA00511862_ERZ780025 | MGnify/ENA primary metagenome ERZ780025 (study PRJEB29588, sample SAMEA2156186) | human gut metagenome | biome: human gut; feature: human-associated habitat; material: faeces | place: Denmark | collected 2008/2010 ...
AGATATCCCACCAATCACACCATCCGTTATCCAGCACAGGTTTAGCCTCACCGGAAAGCACAGATGGAAACAAAAGTTCTATCAAGAGGTGCAAACCCACCAATGCTCCATTCCAAAATAGATAAGGCAACAGCAAGGTTTGTGCCCGCTTTCGCAATTTAGAGCCATACATAGGCCAACTAAAGGAACTCTTATAAAAGAACAGATAACCGGATATCAAGAAAAAAAGGGGTACGGCAGTACGTGCCAGCACTTGAGAAAACAGGTCCGCTATTAATTTATAAATGGGATATTCATCCATTACGGGAACCTTAACACCACCTATCGGCAATTCTTTATAATAGCAATGTATCAATACCACCCCCACGATCAAGGGAAAGCGCAAAAAGGCAATCGTCTTCGATTGCAACTCATCATTTGTCATCGTAAAAAGATTCGTTTTTAAATTGTTTGAAACTAAAAGTGCGCCACGCTCTGCATCTCCATCCAACAGGGAAAAGAATGCAAAAGCGTGTCGCACCCATTTCGAAACAAAATAAAACGGGGGCGCATCCACCTTTACCTTTCTCTGGGCTTTAAGAATAAAATTGGTCGTTTTTCTTCCGGAGAAATGCGGCGAAGCATAAATTAAGGAAATAAGGAAAGAATGGGTTTAAATCATAGGCTATACTATTATGGGGTTAATAAATAAGAGGCATAAGGACACAAAAAAAGGTGTGAACCCTACTTATTCAGAACGTAGAAGGTACGACCAAGCACCCAAGCCCAAACCAAATAAGCACTAGGAACACACCCCGTTTGGGTGTACTCACTATCGAACTTATTTCTTCTTGAGCTTTATTATTTGGTCGTTTTACTACATTAAGAAATAAATAGCAAATACTAATATGTCAATCTCTTATATCTCTATCGTTTACTCTCTGTTTCTTATTATTTCGTTTTTATATTCGCCGCAAATATACGACATAAAACTGTTCCATGCTAGATAAGCACCTACGAAATAGCAGGGTTTCTAAACATATCTAACACAACAACTCTCTCAACGACTCTGTTCTTTCTCTATCACCGCTTCTATTTGAGGTTGCAATTTTGGAATAATATTCTTTGCCACATCCCAAACAATCAGATAATTAACACCCATATAGTCATGAATCAACCGATCTCTCATTCCAGCCATATGTTTCCATTGAATGTCACTCCATTGATATTTAACATCTGCGGGAATTTTCTTAGTCACTTCACCGACAATCTCCAAACTACGGCAAACCGCCCTCTTTAACGTTTCATCCGAAAGAAATTGATACATAGGCAGATCATCCGTAACTACAGAAAGGATGTAGTTACATTCCTCCAATATATGCAGCAAATAAGCGATAGGGGTCTTACACATATTCTACCTCCTTTAATATCTGCTGGCCAATAAAAGGGCTTAACCCTTTAAGGGTGACTATGTCCACTTTCAATCTGTCAAAAAGCTTCTCTAATATCTCACAAGCCAAAAGGAAATTGGAATAAGTCTCTTTATCATCCTCAAAGTCGATCAATATATCCACATCACTACTTTCCGTATTGCTCTCACGAACAGTAGAGCCAAAAAGCCCCAACTGCTTTACACCGCAACTCTGCGACAAAGGCTGCTTTGCTTTCCGAAGAAGAGATATGACAGATTGTTTATTCATTACACAATTGGATATTAATGTATAATGCAAAGATAAGCAATATTTTTCGTACCTTCTCATTTAAACCGCGTATCGTTTGCTTAAATGAGATTAATATACTTACTTTGCGATAAATAAACTTTTAATCAAACTATCAAACTATGGATATACTAAATTCTCATTTACCTTTGTCTATAACTACTCAAAGCAACTACAAATGACACAAAAAGAATCTATCCGCTTATTCGAAGAAAGAAAAGTTCGCGCCATATGGGATGACGAACAAGAGGAATGGTATTTCTCGATCGTTGATGTTATATCTATTTTAACAGATAGCCCCAACCCTCGAAAATACTGGAGTGTATTAAAAACCAGATTGAAAAGAGAAGGTAGCGAGTTGACTACAAATTGTAGTCAACTGAAAATCCAGCCCGGTGATGGAAAGAAATATTTAACCGACGTAGCCAATACCGAGCAACTCTTCCGCCTTATCCAATCAGTACCATCTCCAAAAGCAGAACCTTTTAAGTTATGGATCGCCCAAGTAGCGAAGGAACGTTTGGATCAAATGCAAGACCCGGAATTGTCTATCGAGCAAGCCATGGCCGATTATAAACGATTGGGCTATTCGGATAATTGGATCAACCAACGATTGAAATCCATCGAGATACGGAAAGATCTAACAGACGAATGGAAGAAGAGAGGACTGGAAGAAGGCCTCCATTTCGCTACATTAACCGACATAATCTATAAGTCATGGTCCGACATGACCTCCATGGAATATAAACGATTCAAAGGATTAAGAAAAGAGAATCTTCGAGATAATATGACAAACAAAGAGCTTGTATTAAACATGCTGGCCGAGTTATCTACCAAGGAAATATCAGAAGCATCGGAACCAGACACCTTTAGCGAGCACATAAATGTCGCCCAACAAGGAGGCGAGGTGGCTCGTAACGCCCGATTAGAGCTGGAAGCCAAAACCGGGAAAAGCGTTATCTCACCGCTCAACGCCCAAAAGATAATTAGCCTAAAAAAGGGAGAGAACGAGCGGGATGTATGACATCCAATGATAAGATAAACAATATTTTTCGTACCTTTGCATCCTCAATCGCAATTTAATAGGTATACGAAATATGATAACAGTTAACAATCTGGACGTACAGTTTGGAAAACGCATCCTTTTTCAGGATGTGAACATGAAGTTTACACCGGGCAATTGCTACGGTATTATCGGTGCTAACGGGGCCGGAAAATCTACGTTTCTCCGTGTAATCAGCAAGCAATTAGACCCTACCAGAGGTAGCGTTAACCTAGGACCGGGCGAACGTCTTTCCGTATTGAGCCAAGATCACTTCGCATTCGATGAATATACGGTTATGGATACCGTATTGATGGGACATACGACCTTATGGGAGGTGATGAGCGAGAAAAACGCCCTTTACGAGAAACCTGATTTCAGCGACGCCGACGGTATCCGCGTATCGGAACTGGAAGAGAAATTCGCCGAGATGGAAGGCTGGAACGCAGAGAGCGACGCCGCCAACCTATTGAGCGGACTAGGCATCAAGGAGGATTTGCATTATATGTATATGAAGGACTTGAGCGGTAAGCAGAAAGTACGTGTCCTGCTGGCACGCGCCCTCTTCGGACAGCCTGATAACCTGTTGCTGGACGAGCCGACCAACGACCTCGACATCACAACGCTGACAGTGCTTGAGGATTATCTGGATCATTTTGAGGGGATCGTCATCATCGTTTCCCATGACCGGTATTTTCTCGACCGGACGGTGAGCCGGATTTTCGCCTTCGAAGAGGGCGGACATCTGCAGCAGTACGAAGGCAATTACAGCGATTATGCGCTGCGTAAAAGTATGGAGACGCAGGAATTTGACAGTATAACAGAAGCCGGAAACGGCGGCAGAAAAGAAACCTCAGGGGAAAAGAGTGAGTCTGCAAGGGCAACCTGGAAAAAGCCTGCGCGGAAGCTGAAATTTACCTATCAGGAACAGAAGGATTATGATACGATTGAACAGGAGATGGCAGATCTGGAAGATTTGGTCTGTCGACTGGATGAGGATATTCTGAAAGCGGCGACGGACTTTGTCCGTTTAAACGAGTTGTCGAAGCAAAAGGAAGAGGCTTCTGCAAAGCTCGAAGAAAAAATGGAGCGGTGGATGTATCTGGAAGAAAAAGCTGCCAGAATTGAAGCCGGAGAACTGGAGGAGAACACAGAAAATGAGTAAGAAACTGGAACGTAACGACCCGTGCTGGTGCGGCAGCGGTAAAAAGTACAAGAATTGCCACATGCGGTTCGATGAAAAGATTCATGGCTTTGAGCTGGAAGGACATATCGTGCCCGGACATGATATAATCAAGACACCGGAGCAGATCGAGGGTATCCGGGAGAGCGGTAAATTAAACGTCGCCGTATTGGATTATGTGGCAGAGAATATCCGTGCCGGAATCAGCACAGAGCAGATCAATAAATGGGTTGATGACAAAACCCGCGAACTGGGCGGCATCCCGGCTCCGCTCGGCTACGAGGGCTTCCCGAAGAGCGTTTGCACTTCCATCAACGACGAGGTTTGCCACGGTATTCCGAGTGAGGACGTGATCTTAAAAGAGGGCGATATCATTAACGTCGATGTTTCTACGATTTACAAGGGATATTTCTCCGATTCTTCGAGAATGTTTATCATTGGAAAGACGACGCCGGATAAGGAAAAGCTCGTGCGGGTTGCAAAGGAGTGCGTGGAAGAGGGCATCAAGGCGGTAAAACCGTGGACATTTCTGGGAAATATGGCAGATGCGGTAAACCGCCATGCAAAGGAAAACGGCTATAGTATCGTTGTGGACATCGGCGGACATGGCGTTGGACTGGAATTTCATGAAGATCCCTTTGTCAGTTATGTAACGCCAAAGGGGACAGAGATGCTGATGGTACCCGGAATGGTATTTACGATTGAGCCGATGGTAAACGCCGGAACAGCTGAAATTTATCAGGACGCCGATAATGGATGGACGATTTATACAGATGACGGCAAGCCGTCCGCACAGTGGGAGGTTACCGTTGCGGTAACAGAGGATGGCTGTGAGGTTTTGGTGTGGTAAGGTGCTTTTGCAGGCTTGCCGCCGATAAATAGAAAAATTATTCCATAATCTGATTGTCCAGTAGGATTTATTCTTAAAATCGGCGATGCTAAAAGTCGTACAAAAAGACAAAATGTATAAATCACTCTGAACAACAAGGAGATATGAAATGACGCCGCTCTTATTACTTGTTATTTACATTGCGTTTATTAGTTTAGGAATTCCTGATTCACTATTTGGGACAGCTTGGCCAGCTATTTACTCTGAACTAACTTTGCCCATTTCCTATGGAAGTTTTGTAACAATCATAATATCCTGCGGAACTATCATTTCCAGTCTTTTAAGTTCACGGTTGCTTGCTCGATTTGGAACTGGATTTATTTGTATATTCAGCACGGCATTAACGGCAATTGCGTTGTTGCTATTTTCCTTTTCTAATAACTTTTACTTGTTATGCGTCTGCGCCTTACCTCTTGGATTAGGCGCAGGAGCAATCGATATTGCACTTAACAATTACGTTGCCCTCCATTATTCCGCAATACACATGAGCTTTTTACACTGTTTCTACGGTGTAGGTGTATCGGCCAGCCCATATATCTTATCAAAAATTATTGGATCACAAGGAAACTGGCGCATCGGGTACCAAACTGCCGCCAGTATTCAATTTGCAATTCTATTATTATTGATAGCCACAATAACCCTTTGGGGCAAAACTAAGATTTCGGTATCTTCTGCTTCTGTACGCCATGCATCCGGTCTTTCTTTTCGTACAATGGTCCGGATGCCAGGAGTCAAAGAAATCTGCTGTATGTTTATAACATCTTGCGGAATAGAATATACCTGTGGTAATTGGTGCAGTACATTTCTCGTTGAAAATAAAAATATGCCGATTGCCAACGCGGCTCAAGTAGTTATGTTATATTATATTGGCCTTACGCTTGGACGATTTTGTTCCGGTTTATTAGCTGTGCGGCTACATAGCTGGAAAATCATTCGATTGGGGCAAATTGTTCTTGGTGCAGGAATTCTCTTGCTCTTTATGCCTTTCCTGACAACATCCGTTATAGGCTTTTTCTTGATCGGCTTTGGTAACGGGCCGTTATTTCCAAACTTAAACTATTTAACCCCTGAGAATTTTGGAGAAAATATTTCTCAAAACATTATGGGAATACAGATGGCAGCTTCGTATCTGGGGATTATGTTGGCACCAGCCGTGTTCGGTATTCTCGGACAATGGATTGGGGTATGGTTACTGCCACTCTTTCTCATCTGTTTTTATTTTGTTATGTTGGCTTCACATTCACGGGCAAAACATTTTCTTCAGTCAAATTCCTAGTACATATCCAATTCTGTATGGACAACTAAACAAAACGGACCAAAAGCCCCTGTCCGATGGTACGAATCTGTTGGACAGGGGCATCTTTGTAGTTATTCTGTGTAATATTGTGCCTGCGCATTCCAAAGTTCATAATACTTGCCGTTTTCGTCTGCTACCAGTTCGGCGTGTGTGCCTTGCTGGATCACAGCACCCTCGTGGAATACAGCGATTTCATCGCAGAATTTGCAAGAGGACAGACGGTGAGAGATATAGATAGCCGTTTTATCACCTGCGATCTCATCGAACTTTGAATAGATCTCCGCTTCCGCAATCGGGTCAAGTGCTGCGGTCGGCTCGTCGAGGATAATAAACGGTGCATCCTTATAAAGCGCACGGGCAATGGCGATTTTCTGTGCTTCACCGCCCGAAACGTCAACTCCATCTTCATATACTCCCTTATAGAGTGTTGTATCAAGTCCCTTTTCCATCGTAGCAAGTCTGTCACCGAAGCCTGCATCCAACAGCGCCTTGCGTACTCGCTCCCGGTCATAGTTCATACTTCCCGCAACATTGTTTCCCAAAGGCTGACTTATAAGCTGAAAGTCTTGGAACACCACGGAGAAGATGTTTATGTAATCGTCATAGCGATACTTGCGAATGTCGATGCCGTTAAGTAGAATTTGCCCCTCTTGTGGATCGTACAGGCGGCACAGCAATTTAATAAATGTGGTTTTGCCGCTGCCATTTTCGCCCACGACAGCAAGTCGCTTGCCAACCTTGAACTTCATATTCACGTGGCGAAGCGCCCAAATATCGCTGCCGGGATACTTGAAGGACACATCTTTAAATTCCACTTCGTATCTACGATCAGATCTTTTTTCGGTAGTGAGGCTACCTTGGTACATAGCGTTCGGAATGTCAAGAAACTCAAAGGTCTTATCCAAGTAACCGGTGTTTGTCTCCAATGTTCCAAGCAAACCTGTTAAAGAAAACACATTGGCAACCATTGCGGTAGCTGCGCCCACATACTGCGTAATGCTTCCGACATCAAATGCACCGCCCCAAGCTTTTAGACAAGTAAACACATAGATAGAGCCGGTGATGAGAGTAGTAATACACACACCCAAGCTGGCATATATCCCCATTTTTCCTTGTGCTTGTCTGCCGATAGGACCATTCACACCAAAAGTAGAATTGGTACTCCAATATGCACGAACAAGGTTTTGCTGATTGTTCATTCGGATGTCTACGCTACGTTCCTTATCCATTCCAATGAATCCGAAATGCCTAAACAAACGATTTCCAAAGGTAGCTTCTTCAGCGTAGTTGCTCCAACACTTTGTTGCAATTGCGCTGAGTTTACCGGCAAGGATACTGACACCAATCATAATAACCGCAAAGAAAAGTATAAACAAAGGATTATTTAATGTTGCAAGCCAACCGGAATCATTCGGCACAGGTGAGGAAAACAAGGTGATTGTCAATGCAATTCCGCTGAAAATACCAATCACACTTATCATAAAACTTTCATATACTTCTTGAACCATCATCAATCCCCAATCGGCCCAATTTTCGTTTTGCTGGATCTGTGCTCGAAGATCATGGTTCTCCTGTTTATCAAGTTCTGAAAAGTCGAGAGAAAACATTTTGTGAATAAACAAAATTTCTTTTCTTCCCCACAGATCATTAAGCAGAGTGTTATAACGACGTTGCAGAAAGGCTTTCAAGATAGATACAACGCCAACACATAAGACCCCTGCAATTACCCATTTCCATAGGATGTCTGCTCTGCGCAGGGTTGCGAGTTCTGTCAATATCTGTGCTGAAAAGAAAACCGAGATATAAGGGAAAATAGCGCTGAAGAAGCAATGCAATGTCAAAAGTGGAAAGAACTTAGGAGATACCTTGTGGAGTTCCTTGATGCCACGCAAATGAGAAGAAACTGCATGGCGTATTGTTACTTTTTCTTTCATATTCAGAACTCCTTTCCTTCCTGGTAATAGCGGCTCTGGACTTCAAATAGATTTGCATATTCGCCGCCCAAAGCAAGCAAACTCTCGTGTGTGCCTTCTTCTTTTACGCCACCGTCCGCAACAAAGATAATTCGGTCACAAAAGCGGGTAGATGCCAAACGGTGTGAAATGAACATAGATGTTTTTCCCTGCGTCATCTCGCTGTATTTCATATAAATATCGTTTTCCGCTATGGGATCAAGCGCCGCTGTAGGTTCATCCAAAAGCAGAATCGGTCCATCCTTGTAGAGCGCTCTTGCCAACATCAATCGCTGCGTCTGACCGCCGGAGAACAAGACGCCATCCAGGTACACCTCACGTCCCACATGAGTCTGCATACCTTTTGGCAGCTTCTCGATTGTAGTTGTTAAGCCCGCCTTTTCCACACAATCCGCAATTTTGTCATAATCGATACCTTCTGTGGTTTGAGCAATTTCTTCGGCTACCGTGACATCCAATACGGAGAACTCCTGGAACACCGCACTAAACAGATCATAGTAGCTTCTGCGGTTGAAGCCACGAACGTCCTTTCCGTTTAACAGAACAAGACCTTCTGTCGGGTCTAACAATCCGCACAGAAGCTTGACCAAGGTAGTCTTACCTGCACCGTTCAGACCAACGATTGCCAACCTTTCACCGGGATGTACCGTCAAAGTTAATCCGTGAATGGTATCCTTGTCTGCGCCGGGATAACGGTAAGACACATTTTCCAGTTTCAACTCGTATCCATCCGCAGCAGGAATTTCTTTGCCTTCCTCAAATTTGAACGGCTCAGGATATTCCAAAAATTCACGAACACAGGAAATATCAAGACTCTCCTTGTGGAGGGTGCTCATTTCCTGCATAATACCCATAACCCAAGTGGTGAACGTGGTAACAGCCGTAAAATACAGAAGAAATTCCGATACGCTCAACCCTTCATTCAGCGCCATGTTGATGAGATACACATAAGCAATACCGTTACGAGCCATCGTGAGTACCGATTCTGTAATATCAGCAAGAACTTCGACACGCTCACAGCGCAGAGTAAAGTCTAGGTAAAGATTATGAATCTGATCCAGAAGCTCATTCAGCCAATTCTGTAAGCCAAAGATTCGGATGTCCTTCGCCAGCTCCACAGATTCGGACTTAGTACGCAGATAATATTTCTTTTGAAAATAGTTTTCTTCTTCATCTCTATGGGCATAGCGCCAGTTATTAGTGTATCTGGAAACGAAGAATCCCGCAACGCAAGTAGCAATCACAACAAGAAGAAGCAAGAAATCTATACGGGAAAGAATTGTCAGATAAACGATCAACCCGCCAACATTTTTGAGCAGCATAGTGATTGTCTGCCAGATGTGTTCGGTGGCTTGACTATTTCCCTCACACGTCATATGTGCCTTTTCACGCAGCTTAACGAAATTTGCATCCAATGTATTTGGATACGAAGTAACATTACACTTCCATGCAATTTTAGCAATGACGGCAGAACGCACATCAACTCGTGGAAATAGTGTGTTTTGTCTTATATATTCTTTAAATCCGTGCACGATAAAAAGCGCCGCCGTAAATACTCCGATAGTCGTTAGGAGTTCCCACAAAGGAGTTTTCTGCTCAACTCGTGCCAGCACCTCCGGAGCAATGTATAACTGAACTAAATTGAACAGCACTTCCAAAATAGCGGTAAGGACGCAAAATAATAGAACACGCTTGCCGTTTTTCCAAGCTATTTTCACCATCCAGCCTACATTTTGGAGGGTGTTGTATTTTGGCTTTTTGGCCTTTTGAATTTTTTCCTTAACCATAAAACCATCATCCTTTCTGAGCATAGGATAACACAAAAATTCGTCCCCAGATGATTTTGGGGACGAATCGTCATTTCCAGGTGATGAATTGCAATTTTATACCTGCGGAAGCAGTATTTCCGTTGTAAACGCTCCGTCCTCGCTATTGCGGCTGATATAGCCATCGAGCCGTTCCACAATGGCATCAATACGCACCAAGCCAAAGCCGTGACCTTCTCCCTTGGTGCTGCGGAAAAGTCTACCTTCCTTTTTCAACTTCTTATCTGCGGTGAAGTTGGTGAAGGAAATATAGAGTTGGGTGCTCTTCATATCCATATAGACACGAATGAGCCGTTGTTCCTCCGGCAGCTTCACACTTGCTTCGATGGCATTGTCAAAAAGATTGCCGATGATGCAGCACAAATCAATCTCAGAGGATTTCAGCTTGACGGGAATATGGGCATCCGCAACCACCGCAATACCCTTGGACTTTGCCAAAGAGATTTTTGAGTTCAGAATCGCATCCGTCATGGGATTACCTGTCTTGATAACCGTATCCACGGTAGTCAAATCTTCGTCCAGCAGGTCAAGATAGTTCTTGATAGCTTCCCAATTTTCTGTGGCGGCGTAGGCTTTCATCGTCTGAATGTGATTGCGGTAATCGTGCCGCCAACCACGAATCTGTCGATACATATTATCAACTTCACGATAATGCGTTTCAATCAGCTCGTGCTGATAGGATTCAATTTGTTTTTCTATGCGCTTTGAAAATAATCCCATCTGCTTCACCTCATGTTAATAATCGCTCGATTGATACCGTCATAAGCTCCTCTGGGCAAAGGAATGGCAGTTCCGTCAACGAGCTTAATTTCTGATTTGGTTACACGGCTGATCTGCGTCAGATTGATGATCGCAGAACGCCCGACACGGTAGAAACGTTCATCGAGCTGCTTTTCTAGTTCTCCGAGGGTCATTTTTACCGTCGTATCAGACAAGGCGTGTATTGTAACATAGTTTCCAAACACATCAGCGTACCGAATTTGATAAATCGGCAAACGCAGCATTTCTCCGCCGATCTCAAAATTCAATACCGTTTCATTTTTTTGCAGTTTCTCAGCAGCACGGTCAAGGACAGAACAGAGTTTTTCTTCCTTGACAGGCTTCATCAGATAGTGGAGTGCAGCTACCTCGTAGCCCTCCGAGATATAGTCGGAGTAGCCCGTGATGAACACGATCTGAACAATATCGTTGTTCTTGCGAAGCTGCTTCGCCATCGTCACACCGTCCATATCACCCATTTCAATATCCAGGAGCAGAATATCGTAGTCACTTTCCTCAGCATAGTGGAATAGGAAGTTTTCAGCAGACGTGAAAGTATCAGTATGTACCACCTGACCAGCTCCCGCTGCCCAACGGTTCACCATATTCAAAACATATTCTCTGTCTGCATCCGAATCGTCGCAGATTGCAATTTTATATTTCATCAAAATAACCTCGTGTTGTAAAATATCTCATTTATACTCAATCAATACCACCACGGCAGCTCCAGCCAGAAGTTATCCAAAGCCAGCTTTTCCGTGGACTTCGCTCTGCTCTCTGACAGGTGGAAGTGGTCCGCAGTTTCATTCAGGGGATGGAGTATATCATCTGCAAAGCCAAAGCGATACCAGAGGTAGGCTTTCTCTCGTGCCTCAATCATTTGCAGAGCCGTATGGATTTCTTCGTGGGTTTCCTTTGCAATGTAAATCTGCTCCGGATTC
>ERZ780025.756-NODE-756-length-11598-cov-5.047301_pt1 | contig 11598 bp, 10 predicted proteins | sample MGYA00511862_ERZ780025 | MGnify/ENA primary metagenome ERZ780025 (study PRJEB29588, sample SAMEA2156186) | human gut metagenome | biome: human gut; feature: human-associated habitat; material: faeces | place: Denmark | collected 2008/2010 ...
CGGGCTGCGGTGTCGCGTATGGGGGCGCCCTCTCCACGACGGCGGCGTGCGCCGCCGGTTCGGACGGGCTGTCGGTCGCTGTTGCGACGGAGTGGGTGTTGCTGCGGTCGGGAAGTGCCTGATAGCTCCCCTGCAGCGTATCGGCCGTTTGTGCCTCTGCCGTGCGGGGCATCAGCAACAGACCGGAGATGGAAAGAAGCATGCAGACTCTTTTCATGGGCGGAAGCGGCTGAAAGGGGTAAAGATAAGCGAATTTTGTGAACGGGCAAAAAAAGTTGTCGCCGACCGGCTCTCCTTCCCCGCTGGCTCTCCTCCCCCGCTGGCTCTCCTTCCCGCCAGTCCGCCTTTCGTCCGGGTTCTCTTCTGTCCGGTTGTCTTACGCCGGCCGTTTTCTGCCCTCCAGCCCGGATGCCCTCCAGCCCGGATGGTCTTTTGTCCGGAGGGCTTCCTGTTTGGATGGCCTTCTGTCAAGCCGTCTTCTGCCCGGCGGCTTTTGCCGTCAATAAACAACGACGCCCCCGCTGCTGCGGAGGCGCCGTCGTCTGTCCGGAGAAACGAGGGGCTATTTCAGTCCCAGCTTCCTGGCGATCTCCTTGGGCAGGGCCTGCTTGTTGACCATGATCGAGGTGGTCTTGTAGGCGACGAACGGACGCGAGAAGTACCAGAAACCGTCGTAGGGCGGCAGGACGTTCCACGAGTTCTGCACCTTGTAGTAGCGGTTGCCGGCCTGGTCCGTGGCCGTGCCCATGATGAGCATGCCGTGGTCGTCGGTCGTCTCGTAGTTGTCGAAGGCCGTCTGGCGCATCTGCTGCGTGATGGTGCGCTCCTTGCCCGGCTTGTCGAACTTGTAGAGCGCCGCCTCCTTCTCCTTGTCGGTGAGCTTGCCCCAGCGCTCGGCCTCCGTGCCGCTCATGCTCTCCGTGTCGGCCTCCGGCACGATGCCGATGGCCTTCGTGCGGCTGAAGCCCTTTTCGCTCACGTCCGTGCCCCACGATACGGTGTACCCCTGCTCGAGGGCGTGGTCGATGATCTGCATCATCTCGTCGAGCGGCACGTTGTAGACCGTGCCCCACATCCAGTTGTCGGGCACCTCGATGATGAACTGCGTGTAGAAGGGGTGGTGCGTGAACGACGAGATGTCGATGTAGTTGTCCAGGTCGATGGGCAGCTGCGCCGCGAACGTCTCGGGCGTGTACTCCTTGCCCTCGTAGGTGAAGGTCTCGGGCAGCGGACCGAAATATTCGTCCAGAATGGCGTCAAAGCCGCGCTTCCAGGCCGTCGAGAGGGCCTTGCCGGACTTGTCGCCCGTCTTGACGACGGCGTCGAGGTAGGCCTTCAGCACGACCGAGAGCTCGTGGAAGTCGGGCTTCTCGGTGCCGTAGTTCAGCCCCGGGTAGACCTCGAACGGCACGATGCCGTGGGCCTTGATCCCCGCCGTCACGTCGTGCGAGGCTCCGCCCTCGGCGAAGTTGATCGTTCCGTGCATGCGGACATACTTCTCGGCCTTGTCCATGAACGAGTGGCGCACGATCCACATCTCCGAAAGGTGCAACGCGGGCCCTCCGGCGCGCAGGATCTCGCTCTCGAGGAACGAGAGCGTCGAGAAGCACCAGCACGTGCCGCTGCGGCTCTGGTCCTTGACCGCCGTCGTGGGGATGATCTTCGTGTCGGTGAAACGGTAGCCCTCCGCGGACGTCGTGTCGGCGGTCTGCGCCCCTGCCGTGAGTGCGAGGCAGAGGGCGAAAAGCGAAAGCATCAGGTTTTTCATCTTATGGGAAGTTTTAAGTGGTTTATTTCTTTGACGAGGCGACGATCTTCAGGCAGTCGTCCAGCGTCAGCGTCTCGGGCTTGGCCCCCTTCGGCAGGCGGTAGTTCTTGCCCTTGTAGGCGATGTAGGCGCCGTAGCGGCCGTTCTTGACCAGCATGTCGGGATCCTCGGGGAAGCTGCGCAGCGGCGTGTTGGCCGCCGCGGCGGCCGCCTGGTGCGCCCGCACGATCTCCACGGCGCGGTCGTAGGTGAGCGTGTAGGGGTCGTCGCCCTTTGCGAGCGAGGCGAACGACTTGCCGTAGCGCACGTAGGCCCCGTAGCGTCCGATGCCGACGGTCAGCTCCTCGCCGTCGAGCTCCCCGAGCGTGCGGGGCAGCGCGAAGAGCTCAAGCGCCTCGTCGAGCGTGATCGACTCGATGAGCTGTCCCTTCTTGAGCGAGGCGAAGCGGCTCTTCTCCCCTTCGGCCCCCTCGATCTCGACCATCGGGCCGTAGCGTCCGATGCGGGCCTTGACCGTGTGCCCCGTCTTGGGGTCGGTGCCCAGGATGCGGGCCTGGCCCTTCTTGTCGGTCTGCTTTTCGATGGCGGCGTCGACCATCTTGTGGAACGGGCCGTAGAAGGCGGCGATCATCTCCTTCCAGGTGATCTCCCCCTCGGCGATGCGGTCGAACTCCTTTTCGACGCGCGCCGTGAAGTTGTAATCGACGATCGGACCGAACTGTGCCTCGAGGTAGTCGTTCACCACCATGCCGATGTCGGTGGGCGAGAGGCGGTTCTTCTCCTTGCCGAAGTTCTCCGTGAGGTTCTTTGCCGTGATGCGGCCGTCGGCGAGCGTCAGCTGCACGTAGCCGCGCTTCTGTCCGTCGCGGTTCTGCTTGACGACGTAGCCGCGGTTGATGATCGTGGTGATCGTCGGGGCGTAGGTCGACGGGCGGCCGATGCCCAGCTCCTCGAGCCGCTTGACGAGCGACGCCTCGTTGTAGCGTGCCGGGGCCGAGGTGAAGCGCTCCGTGGCTGTGATCTGTGTCGAGACGACGCGGTCGCCCTCCGCGAGCTTCGGCAGCAGCCCCTCGCCGCTCTCCGCGGCCTGGTCGTCGTCCGTCGATTCGGAGTAGAGCCGCAGGAAGCCGTCGAAGCGGACCACCTCGCCCTGGGCGACAAACTGGTTGGACGTGTTGTCCATGCCGATGACGACCGTCGTGCGGTCGAGCTCCGCGCAGACCATCTGCGAGGCGACCGTGCGTTTCCAGATCAGGTCTTAGAGCCTCTTCTCGGCGTCCGTGCCCTCGATCTCCTGCCGGTCGATGTACGACGGGCGGATCGCCTCGTGCGCCTCCTGCGCCCCCTTGGTCTTGGTCTTGTAGTTGAACCAGCGCGAGTACTTCTCGCCGTAGAGCTTCGTGATCTCCTCCTTGCACTGGGCGAGGGCCTGCAGCGAGAGGTTCACCGAGTCGGTACGCATGTAGGTGATCAGACCCTGCTCGTAGAGGTGCTGCGCCACGGACATCGTCTGCGAAACCGACATGCCCAGCTTGCGGCCCGCCTCCTGCTGGAGCGTCGAGGTGGTGAACGGCGGTGCCGGGTAGCGCTGTGCGGGCTTCTCCTCGGCGCGGATGACGGTGAAGCCGGCGCCGATGCAGCTGCGCAGGAAGGCCTCGGCCTCCTCGCGCGTCTCGAAGCGCGACGAGAGTTCGGCCTTGAAGAGGGTCTTGTCGGGGTCGTCGGCGGCGTGGAACTGGGCCACGACGCGGAAATAGGGCGTGGAGCGGAAGGCGATGATCTCGCGCTCGCGCTCGACGATCAGCCTTACGGCCACCGACTGCACGCGGCCGGCCGAGAGGGCCGGGCGGACCTTCTTCCACAGCACGGGCGAGAGCTCGAAGCCCACCAGACGGTCCAGAATGCGGCGCGCCTGCTGGGCGTTCACGAGGTCCATGTTGACCGTGCGGGGCTTCTCGATGGCCTCCAGAATGGCCCGTTTGGTGATCTCGTGGAAGACGATGCGCTTGGTCTGGTCGACGGGGAGACCCAACACTTCGGTCAGGTGCCAGGCGATGGCTTCTCCTTCGCGGTCTTCATCGGAGGCGAGCCAGACGGTCTTCTCCTTCGAGAGGCGCGCGAGCTCGTCGACGACCTTCTTCTTGTCGGTCGGCACCTCGTAGATGGGGCGGAAACCTTCGGCGATGTCGATGCCGAGGTCCTTTTTCGACAGATCGCGGATATGTCCGAAACTCGACTTGACGATGTAGTCCTTGCCGAGGAACTTTTCGATGGTTTTCGCTTTTGCCGGAGACTCGACGATAACTAAATTTTCCTGCATTGCGTTGTTCAAGGCTTTTTCTGAAACGCGAAAACCTAAGTCGTGACACTTAGGTTCCGCCGTTCGGCTTCTGTGAATGTTATCTTATCATGGTATAGGTGATGTCGAACCCGATCGGTGCGTGGTTCCTGATGGACGATCCTTCGGTCTGGGCCTCTCCCTGGAGCACGCCGAACGAGGGCGTGTAGAGACTGTATGCCTCGGGGCCGAGGTAGATCGTGCGGTGTTCGACATTGTTCAGATCGACGGCGCGGCCCTCCCTGGCGGCGCGCTTCTTTTCCTCCGTGTAGCTGTTCCAGAGCTCCTGCGCGTAACCCGTGATGTCCATCACGTAGCATCCCTGGCTGCGGTTGATGTAGCCGCCGTAGGAGAGCTCGGTGCCGTAGTTCGTCTCGTAGAGGTAGTTGTAGTCGCTCACGGCAGCGAGCGTCTTGTAGTCGGTGTAGAGTCCCAGCCGGCTCGGCGCCGCGGTCATCTCCTCGATCAGCCGCACGACGTCGAGCGGCTTGCCGTCGGCGGTCGCGCCCCGGTCGATGCTCTCCCAGTCGTAGTCGCTGTCGGTGAAGTAGACCCGCATGCGGACCTGGCTGAAGGCGAGCGTCTCGAACTGCTTGCCGCTCTCGGCGTACTCCGCGGCGAGCCGCTCGTCCAGTCGGTCGAAGAACTCCTGCGTGAAGGTCAGCTCCGTCACCACGCCGGCCATGCCCTCGACATAGACCATCGGCGTCTCGGGCCGCTCGTCGTTCGTCTCGGCGGCCAGCTCCGGCTCGATATGGATGTCGCCGGCCGTCGCGGGGTTGTAGCGCGAGTAGTCGCGCTGCAGGACATTGACCGACACGCTGCCGTATTTGGCCCCTTCGACATAGAAGTTGTAGGTCATGCCCACGGTATCCTTGATGATTGTCGGGTCGCTCTCCAGCCGGTTGCGGGCGTAGATCGTCAGACCCGACTCCTCGAGCGTCGTGGCGTAGATCGCCCCCTTGCCGTATTCGGTCACCGGCACATCGGGGTCGGGGCAGATGTAGAGCCCCTTGAAGGCCTTGACCCAGTATTCGAGGCTGTCGTAGCTGTAGAGCGAATATTCATCCTTGTGCTCACCCTCCTGGAGCATCAGCCGGTTGACGAAGGCGCGTCCCTCGGCCGTGGGCTGGAGCGTCACGCTCGTGACCGAAGGGCCGTGACTGCCTCCCAGCGTGAAGGTGAAGAGCTTTTTCGCGGGGTCGTAGACCCGGTCGGCGGCGTTGTGGGTGCCGTTGGGGTCCAGCGGGTCGAAGTTTGCGTAGAAGGTCGTGTCGCGCTCCGTCTTGCCCGCTCCGAGGGGTTTGTCGGTCAGGTAGGCGTTGCTCACGATCTCGTAGACGGCGAAGGTCTGCTCGGTGAGCGTGTCGGTGCCGTAGCTCGAGAACGAGAGGCTGAGCTGCGCCGAGTCGAAGATCGGCCGGTATCCGAAGTAGCCCTCGCCGACCTTGTAGTAGTAGTTGGCGAACTGCGTGAGGAAGCCCGCCGTGCGCAGCCCGAGCGTGTCGTTGAGCTGCGAGCCGAGGTAACCGTAGGTGATGTTCGAGGTGACGACCGAGTCGGTCCGGAACAGGCGTGTCTCGACGTATTTCCGGGGGTTGAGCTTGTCGAATTCGAGCTTCACGTGTCCGGCCTTCATCTGCTGGTTCTCCGGCACGAGGTTCGAGCCCAGCGTATCGTCGACCGTGGTGCAGGCGCCGCACGTGGCGGCGAGGAGCACGGCGAAGGCTGCGGCGGGCGCGGCGGTGCGGAGCACGCGGCGGAAGAAGTTATTGTATTGCTTCATAGAATCGGTTGTAATTGTCGAAAAAGTCCTCCGCGTCGGGTGACTGGTATTCGAGCATCGGCTTCCCGCTTCCGCGGGCGATGCGGAGCACCTGCTCGTCGACATGCTGCGATGCGACGATGACACCGTCGGCATACTCCATAACGAAGCGGCAGAGGTTTTCGTATGAAGGCCGGGCGAGAATGTCGAGATTTTTCTCCCGAACCCCCTCGCCGGCGATCTTTGTGGCGAACTGCGGGTCCAGCTCGCCGTCGAAGGCGTCGTCGTAGAGCGAGACGACGACCTTCACGTCGCGGAAGATCGGGTCGTCGGCGAAGATGCGCTTCAGGTAGACCGGGACGACCGACGTGAGCCAGCCGTGGCAGTGCACGACGGTGGGGGTCCAGCGCAGCTTCTTGACCGTCTCGAGCACGCCGCGGGCGAAGAAGATGGCGCGTTCGTCGTTGTCGGCGAACCAGTGCCCCTCGGCGTCGGTCAGCACGGCCTTGCGGGCGAAGTAGTCGTCGTTGTCGATGAAGTAGATCTGTACGCGGGCTGCGGGAATCGAAGCGACCTTGATGATGAGCTGGTGGTCGTTGTCGTCGATGATGAGGTTCATGCCCGACAGGCGGATGACCTCGTGCAGCTGGTGGCGCCGTTCGTTGATGCAGCCGTAGCGGGGCATGAACGTGCGGATTTCGTTTCCGCGCTCCTGCATAGCCTGCGTCAGTGCACGGACCAGCTTGGAGCACTCCGTATCGGGAAGATAGGGAGCGATCTCCTGGCTAACGTACAGAATCTTGCTTGCCATGGTTTGAGGTGTTTTTATCTTCGCAAAGTTACGAAAAAATTCTTAAAGAATGAGCATCGCGTCGCCGTAGGTGCCGAAGCGGTAGCCCTCTTCGCGGGCGACCCGGTAGGCCTCCATGACGAGGTCGTAGCCGCCGAAGGCCGCCACCATCATCAGCTGCGTCGAGTAGGGCAGGTGGAAGTTGGAGACCATGGCGTCGGCCACGGTGAAGTCGTAGGGTGCGAAGATGAACTTGTTGGTCCACCCCTCCATGGGCTTGATCATGCCGTGGGTCGAGACGGCCGTCTCGATCGTGCGCATGACCGTCGTGCCGATGGCGACGACCTTGTGTCCGGAGCGTTTGGCGTTGTTTACGGCCTGGGCGGCCTCCTCCGTGACGAAGAACTGCTCGGAGTCCATCTTGTGCTTGGAGAGGTCCTCGACGTCGACCGTGCGGAAGTTGCCCAGTCCGACGTGCAGCGTGATGAAGGCCGAGTCGATGCCCTTGATCTCCATGCGCTTGAGCAGGTGCTTCGAGAAGTGCATGCCGGCCGTCGGGGCGGCCACGGCCCCCTCGTGGCGGGCGAAGATCGTCTGGTAGCGTTCGGCATCCTCGGGTTCGACCTTCTCGCGCACCCACTTCGGCAGGGGCGTTTCGCCGAGGCTGAAGAGCGTGCGCTTGAACTCCTCGTAAGAGCCGTCGAAGAGGAAGCGCAGCGTGCGGCCGCGCGAGGTGGTGTTGTCGATCACCTCGGCCACGAGCAGGTCGTCGTCGCCGAAGTAGAGCTTGTTGCCGATGCGGATCTTGCGGGCCGGGTCAACCAGCACGTCCCACAGCCGCAGCTCGCGGTTCAGTTCGCGCAGCAGGAAGATCTCGATCTCGGCGCCGGTCTTCTCCTTGTTGCCGTAGAGGCGGGCCGGAAAGACCTTCGTGTCGTTGAATACGAAGAGGTCCTTCTCCTCGAAGTAGTCGATGATATCCTTGAAGATGCGGTGTTCGATGGTTCCCTTCGCCCGGTTGATGACCATCAGCCGCGCGTCGTCGCGGTTCTCGGTCGGATATTTGGCCAGCATTTCCGGCGAAAACTCATATCCGTATTGCGATAGTTTCATGCTTCAGTGCTCTTTTTTGCGTTCGGGAGGTGAGACAGATTATTTTCTATACGCAGAAAATCCCGTTTTGTTTCAAGTTCTTGCAGTTTTTCCAGAAAATCCTCCAGCTGCCAGGCGTTGTCCACCGTGAAACCGCCGCTGCGCGTGCGGCGCAGCGAGGTCAGGTGGGCGCCGCTGCGGAGGCTTTCGCCGATCTCGCGGGCCAGCGAGCGGATGTAGGTGCCCTTGCTGCAGCGCACGCGGATGCGGATGCGCGGCAGTTCGCATTCGAGCAGCTCCATTTCGTAGATCGTGATGAGCGCCTGCCGCACGGCGACCTCCTCGCCGGCGCGGGCCAGGTCGTAGGCGCGCGTGCCGTCGATCTTCTTGGCCGAGTAGACGGGCGGGGTCTGCAACCGCTCGCCCGTGAGCGAGGCGAGGGCCTCCAGCACGGCCTCGCGCGTGATGTGTTCCCAGGGGTAGGTCCGGTCGACGGGGTGTTCCAGGTCGAAGCTCGGGGTAGTGGCCCCCAGCATTACGTCGGCCACGTACTCCTTCTCCTCGGCCTGGAGCGCGTCGACGAGCTTCGTCGCGCGGCCGATGCAGACGAGCAGCACGCCCGTGGCCAGCGGGTCGAGCGTCCCGGCGTGCCCCACCTTGATTTTGCGGTATCCCAGCTTGCGGAGCGTGAACTTCACCTTGCGGACCACGTCCGTCGAGGTCCACTCCAGCGGTTTGTCCACGACGGCGATATAGCCCTCCTCGAAGTTGATGCCCCGCAGGTCCTGTGTTGGCTTCATTCCGTAGATTGTGTTCCGTGTATCGGGTTTGCGGTCGGAGCGGATCAGAAGATGTAGCTCAGGATCGAGACGATGCCCACCGCGGCGCAGTAGAGGGCGAACCAGATGAGTTTGCCGCGCTTGACGACCTCGAGCATGAACTTGCAGGCGAGGCATCCGGTGATGAACGAGGCGATGAACCCGGCGGCGAGCACTCCGCCGTCGACTCCGGCCGTCAGTTCGCCGCTGACGGCCTGCAGGAAGGTCTCGCCCAGAATGGGAATCAGCACCATGAGGAACGAGAACTGCGCCACGGCCGTCTTCTTGTTGCCGAGCAGCAGGCCCGTGGCGATCGTCGAGCCCGAGCGCGAGAGGCCCGGCATGGCGGCACAGGCCTGGGCCAGGCCGATGATGAAGGCGTCGCGGTAGGAGATCGTCTCTTTCTGCCGCGGCTTGGCGTAGTAGGCGAAGGCGAGCAGCGCGGCCGTAAGCAGCAGCATGGCTCCGACGATGGCGAGGATGCCCGGGGATTCGAGCATGGCATTGAGCTGGTCCTTCAGGAGGAAGCCGACGATGCCGATCGGAATCATCGAGAGCAGGAGCTTCAGCACGTAGGCCTGTTCTTCGTTGAAGCGGCGCGAGAAGAGCCCGCGCAGCAGGCGCTGAATCTCGCTCCAGAGCACCACGATCGTGCTCAGGACCGTTCCGGCGTGCAGCGCCACGTCGAAGGTGAGGTTTTCTTCGAGCTCCACGCCGAGGAGCTCCTTGGCGATTTGCAGGTGTCCGCTGCTCGATACGGGCAGGAACTCCGTGATACCCTGCACGATGCCGAGCAGGATGGCTTGCAGTGTGTCCATGTTTCTTTATTCGGTTTTTGGGTTTGGGTCTCTCTTATCGGTCATAGCGCTTCATGATGCCGAAGATCTCGGTGACGAAGCCGGCGATGACCAGGATCGGGGCCAGCGTGATGCGGCGCCAGGAGAACATGGCGTAGTTGAACTCGTCGGGCGAGTCGCTGCCGCCGCCCGCCATGAGGATGAACCCGAGGAGGATGACGGCGAAGCCGACGGCCAGGATGATGTAGTTGCGGCGCGTGAGCGGCATGCGGGGATTCTCCTGTGCGGGCTCCGTGGATTTCTTGTTCGCTTGTTTCATGCAATTAATAGAGGTATATCTTGTTGGACTTCATGTTGACGAACTTGTTGAGGGCGATGACGGTGAAGAGCCCCGAGATGACGATGCCCCCGACGATCATCGCTCCGGCGATGATGGCGATGCGGATCGCCTCGGTGACGCTTGTCAGCTCGGGCACGGCCTCGTTGAGCCCGTAGACCGCCAGGCAGAAGAGCGCCGAGGCGGCCACGCCCGAGAGGATGCCCTGCTTGATGCTGCTGCCGAGGAACGGACGCATGATGAACCACTTGGTCGCCCCGACGAGCTTCATCGTGTTGATGAGGTAGCGTTTCGAGAAGATCGCCAGCCGGATCGTGTTGCTGAGCAGGATGAGCGAGATGACGAGCAGCGCCCCGCCGAAGAGCAGCAGCACGAGCCGGATCTTGCCGACGGTGGCGTGCAGCCGCTGGGCCATGCGGGCGGGGTAGGAGACGTGCTCGACGCCCGGCAGGTGCTCCGCGGCGGCGAGGAAGCCCTCCAGCAGCACCGTATCGGCCGAGGCGGCCGTGAGGGTCAGCTCGTAGGAGTCGAGCAGGGGGTTCTCGCCGAGCACCTCCTCGAACTGGCTGCCGAACATCTTGCGGAACTCGGCGTCGTCGGCCTTCTCCTCGCGCGGGACGAAGGCGATCGTGCCGACGATCTCCTCGGCCGAGAGGGCCGCGGCGATCCGCTCCTTCTCTTCGTCGGAGAGCCCGTTTTTCAGCTCCACGCTCACGGAGATGCTCTCCTGGAGCGTGTCGGCGACCTTCATCGCCGCCACCATGAGGTATCCTACCGAACCGAGCAGGAAGAGCACCAGCGTGATGCTGACCGTCGATACGATGTAGGAGTTGCGCACCTTGCGCTTGAGTCTCTTGTCGTCTTTCATACCTTGCAGTTTGCTTTTCGCGGGGGGGGGTGCGTGGCGTTCGCGCTCCGGCCGCCCGCCTGCCGCCCTATTCGGCGGCGTTTGTCGCCTCTTGCCGCCCGTTGCCGTGCCGCTTCCGGCGCACGGCCAGCACGACCGCCGCTGCGGCGGAGACCAGAATCACGACCGAGCAGATGCCCGTGACGGCTTCGGCCGCCCGCCAGCCCGGGGCGCGGAAGCGCCATTCGACGACGTGTGTCCCGGCCGGGAGGCGCATCGCCCGCAGCACGTAGTCGGCGCGGAAGGCGGGGGCCTCCTCGCCGTCGATCGTGGCCGTCCAGCCCTTGTCGTAGTATATCTCCGAGAAGACCGCCACGGCCTCCGCGGGGGTCGAGTATTCGTAGCGCAGGCGGTTGGCGTGGTATTCCACGAGGGCGATCGAGCGGCCGGGGAGCGTGTCGGCCGCGGTTGCGGCCGGCAGTTGGGCGAGGGGCAGGTCCCGGGCGGCGATCACGGCCGTCGTCTTCAGGTCGGTCTTGCCGAGCAGGTCGATCTCCTGCCGGGCATCTTCCGCCGTGACGAGGCGGTCGACGAACCACGCCGCCCCGTTGGCCGTCGTGCGCAGCTGCGCGACGGGCTGCCCATCTTCACCGGGCAGAATCAGGTAGCGCGTATTGAGCATGTCGAGCACCCCTTTGTCGAGCTGCGACAGGTAGCGGTCGATCAGGTCCTGATAGCGCGCGAGCTTGGCGCCGTGGTATCCGCCGACGGAGCGGTGGAAGTAGGAGGTCGTGGCGTCGTTGAAGGGGCTGACCGTGAGGTTCAGCACGCGGAATCCCGGGGTCCTGTCGGCCAGGATGGCCTTGTCGGCGGCCGTGGCGGTGATCTGCCGGCGGCGCGGCGAGACGAAATCCTCCGACGAGAGGAAGCGCAGGTCCACCGGCACGAGGTCCAGCAGCACGACGCCGCCGAGCAGCGCCACGAGCCCTCCGCGGCGGATGCGTCCGAAGGCGAAGAGCGCCACGCCGCCCGCCGCGAGGGCGATC